>ENA-OPCP01001029-OPCP01001029.1-human-gut-metagenome-genome-assembly--contig:-NODE-1029-length-19789-cov-3.411625_pt1 | contig 19789 bp, 14 predicted proteins | sample MGYA00241563_ERZ501477 | MGnify/ENA primary metagenome ERZ501477 (study PRJEB25962, sample SAMEA2042572) | human gut metagenome | biome: human gut; feature: human-associated habitat; material: faeces... | reverse complement strand
AGATGGACAGTGAAGCGGCGGCGGAGTCCTCGGCGGACCCAAGGCTGCTGGCGGGCTACCCGGAGGTCACGGATCTGGCGCCCACCAGCGCCACCGCCCGGTTCAGCGCCAATAAGAAGGGTACCGTCTATTGGGCGGTCACCTCGGTGACCGACGGCTCCGTGGGGGTGGACGATTTGCTCAACCCCTCGTCCTACAGCCCCAAGATTGTCAAGAGCGGCACCCTGAGCCTGACCGGCTCCAGCCAGCCGGGCAGCGTCAAAATCAGCGGCCTGACCTCCGACGGCTCCTATTACCTGTCCGCCGTCTTTGTGGACGCGCGGGAGGAGCGGAGCCCGCTGAAGGTCATCTCCTTTACTACGCCGGACAACACCGTGCCCAATTTCGCCTCCGGTTACCCCTATATGTCCAAAATCACCAGCACCTCCGGGCAGGTGACGACCATGGCCACCAAGTCCTGCCGGCTGTACTGGGCGGTGCTGCCCAAGGGGGCGTCTACCGCATTTGGCAAGCCCTGCCGTATGAAGCGCCACGGCGTGGCCCGCATTAACCCCTTTACACTGACGGAGCACCACCGCAACGGCGCCACCTTTACCCAAGTGGCAGATGACAACACCTTGGCGGCGTACCCCTTTGACTATCGGCTGGAGATCCGCTATGAGCTGGTGGACAGCACCGTTGCCGTGACTTATCATATTATTAACAGCGGCGGGGAGCCTATGCCCTTTGTGATCGGCGGCCATCCGGCCTTTAACTGCCCGCTGGCAGCAGGGGAGCGGTTTGAGGATTACAAGGTGCGCTTTGATCGCCCTGTGACGAAGGCGCCTTTGCGCCCGGATCACCAAACCGGGATCGTGGATCCGGCGCGTCGGTACAATGTGCTGGTGAATGGGCAGGAACTGCCCCTGCGGCACGATCTGTTTTATGATGACGCATTGATTTTTGATCAGGTGGAGGCCAAAGCGGCTACCTTGCTGGGCCCGATGGGCTACGGCGTGCGGGTGGAGTACCAAGATATGGCCAACTTGCTGGTTTGGTCCGCAGAGAATGACGCCCCCTTTGTGGCATTGGAGCCTTGGAGCGGCATTTCTCATTGTACGGACGAGGACGGCACCCTGGAACACCGTCGGGGCGTGACCGTTTTGCAGCCGGGGGAGACAGCCACCTTTGGTTATAAAATTACCATGCTGAGCGGAGAGATGAAATGAATTACGGATTTTTCAGAGTGGCGGCGGCAGCGCCCCGTTTGCGCGTGGCAGACCCGGATTATAACGCCGGGCAGCTGGAGACAGTAATCGACCGGGCTGTGGCGCAGCAGGTACGCCTGCTGGTGACCCCGGAGCTGTCCGTCACCGGCTACACCTGCGCCGATCTGTTCTTTACTGCTGCGCTCCAGCAGGCGGCGGATCGGGCGGTGCAGCGGCTGGCTGCCTATACGGCGGGTAAGGACATTGCGGTGCTGATCGGCGCCCCGGTGCCCTATAAGAATAGCCTTTATAACTGTGCCCTATTGCTCCGGGACGGGCAGGTGCAGGGCATGGTGCCCAAGGTGCATCTGGCCAATTATAATGAGTTTTACGAAAAGCGCTGGTTCGCCTCCGGCGCGGATTTCGATACGGTACAGATGGTGAACGGCGTGCCCATGGGCAGTCAACTGTTTGACCTGGGCAGCGGCGTACTGCTGGGTGTGGAGCTGTGCGAGGACCTGTGGGTGCCTCAGCCTCCCAGCGGTGCTTTGGCGCTGCAAGGCGCCAATTTGATCGCCAATCTGTCTGCCAGCGACGAGTATGTGTCCAAGGCGGCCTATCGTCGGGACCTGGTGGCCGGCCAGTCCGCCCGCTGCGTGGCCGGGTGTGTGTATGCCGGCGCCGGGGTGCATGAGAGCACCACGGACCTGGTGTTCAGCGGCGCCACCTTAGTGGCGGAGAACGGCGGCATTTTGGCAGAGGGGGAGCGGTTTGCCCGAGAAAGCGTGCTCACCGTTGCCGATGTGGATGTTGAGAAGTTGAATGCCCAGCGGCGGCAAAATATGTCCTTTGAGAACCGGCCCGGCGCAGCGGTACAGTCTTGCCCGGTGCCCAATGCAGAGAATGATTTGGCGTACCGCATTGTGGACCCGCACCCCTTTGTGCCGGCCGCGGACGCCCAGCGCCGAGAGCGGTGCAAGGAGATCTTCCTGCTCCAGGCCAGCGGCTTGGCCGGGCGGCTGGAGCATGTAGGCTCCAAGGGTTGTGTGCTGGGGATCAGCGGCGGTCTGGACTCCACCTTGGCACTGCTGGTGGCTGTGCGCGCCATGGAGCTGCTGGGTAAACCGGCCAGCGCCGTGCTGGGTGTGACCATGCCCGGGTTTGGCACCACGGACCGCACCTATCGCAACGCGCTGGATCTTATGGAAGCGCTGGGGGTCACCCGGCGAGAGATCTCCATTGCAGACGCCTGTGTGCAGCACATGGCGGACATTGGTCACGACCCGTCGGTGCATGACATTACTTATGAGAACACCCAGGCCAGAGAGCGCACCCAAATCCTCTTTGACCTGGCCAATAAAGAAGGCTGTTTGCTGGTGGGCACCGGCGATCTGAGCGAGCTGGCCATGGGCTGGTGTACGTACAACGGCGACCACATGAGTATGTACGGCGTGAATGCCTCTGTGCCCAAGACGCTGGTGCGATACCTGGTGGATTATGTGGCCGGGGAGTTAGGTGGCCGCACGGAAGAGATCTTGCGGGATGTGCTGGACACGCCGGTGTCGCCGGAGCTGCTGCCCCCGGACGCCAATGGCAAGATCGCCCAAAAAACGGAGGAGAAGATCGGCCCCTATGAATTGCATGACTTTTTCCTCTATCACTTTGTGCGCTTCGGCTTTGACCGGGAAAAGCTGGCCCTGCTGGCGGAGAAAGCCTTTGACGGGCAGTACGATCGCCCCACCATTGACCGGTGGCTGACGGAGTTTTTGCGCCGGTTCTTTATCAGTCAATTTAAGCGTTCCTGTATTCCGGATTCACCCAAGGTGGGTTCTGTGTCGCTGAGCCCCCGGGGCGACTGGCGTATGCCCAGCGACGCGGCGATGCAGGCGTTTTTACAACCGGATGAACGGATATAAAGGAGCTGTTATAATGAAAAAAGCAATGGCATTGCTGCTGGCTTGCAGTATGGTACTGGCATTCGCTGCTTGCAGCAAAAAGCAATATACAGAACAGGAGGTCACAGCTGTGGTGGATGTGACCGATGAGAACGGCAAGACCGTTACGGATAAGGACGGCAAAGCCCAAACCCGGGTGGTTACCATACCCCAAACGGACGCCAAGGGCAACACCGTGGCGGCAGGGGAGAGCGCTGCCGACGGCAAATCCGCCGGTAACGGCGGTTCGGCTGCAAAGGACGGCAAGACCGGCACCACCGCCAAGTCCGGCAAGGACAAGACGGAAAAGGCAACCAAGAAGAACGAAACCACTACGAAAAAGACCACGACCACCACAACCACCGTGGCCGCCAATCGAAAAATTCACATTTCCGTTTCTCTGCCTGCCGGTACAGATACCCGCACGGACAAGCTGCGCATTACCATTAACGGCAAGCAGGTGGACGAGAAGAAAGTGACCTTGGAGATCGGCAACACCTTTACCTACACCACGGAGAAAAAGTACCGGGGGGATGTAAAGGTGCAGGTGGAACTGGAACATACGAAAAAAAGCGCCAAAGTCACAGTGAAGAAAGGCACGGACACCGCCAAATTCAATTTTGAAAATATTGAAAATCTGCTGGGCGACGACGACTAAGCGACAATTGGTGAAAAAAACGAAATAATCGACAAAAAAGCAGTGTCTATGCGCTGCTTTTTGTTATTATTATACAGAAACACTAAATTGTTGTGTTGAATTCCGCACGCCGGAGTGCTATAATTGGTATAGTTATGGGCTTGCGCCCAAACTGAGGTTGTTATCTGTAAGATAAAATACAGGAGGAAATTCCATGAACAGAAAGAAAAAAACCATGGACGGTAACAGCGCCGCTGCCCATGTCAGCTACGCATTTACAGAAGTTGCCGCCATTTATCCCATTACCCCCTCATCCACCATGGCGGAGGAGACGGACGCCATGGCCGCCCGCGGGGTCAAGAACCTGTTTGGCCAAACGGTCAAGGTGGCGGAGATGGAGTCTGAGGCCGGTGCCGCCGGCGCCGTGCACGGTTCTTTGTCTGCCGGTGCGCTGACTACCACTTACACCGCGTCACAGGGTCTGCTGCTGATGATCCCCAATATGTACAAGATCGCCGGCGAACTGATTCCGTCCGTTATTCATGTGTCTGCCCGCTGCGTGTCTACCCACGCACTGAATATCTTTGGCGACCATTCCGATGTGATGGCCTGCCGCCAGACCGGCTATGCCATGCTCTGCTCTGCCAATGTGCAGGAGGTAATGGATCTGGGCGCTGTGGCTCACCTGTCTACCTTAAAGAGCCGTGTGCCGTTTTTACATTTCTTTGACGGCTTCCGTACCTCACATGAGGTGCAGAAGATTGAGACCTGGGACTATGAGGACCTGCGGTCAATGGTGGATATGGACGATGTGCAGGCGTTCCGCGCCCGCGCCCTGAACCCGGAGAAGCCGGTGCTGCGTGGCTCTGCGGAGAACAGTGATGTGTTCTTCCAGCACAGAGAGGCATGCAACCGCTACTATAACGACGCGGTTGCCACTACTGAGATGTATATGAACACCATCAACGAGAAGCTGGGCACGGATTACCGGCTGTTTAACTACTACGGCGCGCCGGACGCAGACCGTGTGATTGTGGCTATGGGCTCTGTGTGCGACACCATTCAGGAAACCGTAGATTTTCTGAACGCGCGCGGCGAAAAAGTGGGCATGGTCAAGGTGCACCTGTATCGCCCCTTCAGCGCCAAGCATCTGCTGGCTGCCCTGCCGGAGACGGTGAAGCACATTTCCGTGTTAGATAGAACGAAGGAGCCCGGCTCCTTAGGTGAGCCGCTGTTCCTGGATGTGGTGGCTGCGCTGAAAGGTTCTGCCTTTAACGATGTGCCGGTGTACGGCGGTCGTTTCGGCTTAGGATCTAAGGACACCGTACCGGCGCATATTATCGCTGTGTACAACAATATGGCTGCGCCCCAGCCCAAGCCGGAGTTCACTCTGTCCATTGAGGACGATGTGACCCACTTGTCCCTGCCGGTGACCGAGAACCCGGACACCACCCCGGCAGGCACCACTTCTTGTAAGTTTTGGGGCCTTGGCTCCGACGGCACCGTTGGCGCCAACAAGGACTCCATTAAGATCATCGGCGACAATACGGATATGTTTGCCCAGGGTTACTTCTTCTATGACTCCAAGAAGTCCGGCGGCATTACCGTGTCCCACCTGCGCTTTGGCTCGTCACCTATTACCTCTACCTATTTGATCAACAAGGCCAACTTTGTGGCCTGCCACTGCCCGTCCTATGTGACCAAGTATGATATGGTACAGGATTTGGTGCCCGGCGGTACTTTCCTGCTCAACTGTATTTGGACCCCGGATCAGCTGGACAGCCAGCTGCCTGCGTCCATGAAGCGCTATATTGCAGAGAACAACATCCATTTCTATATCATTAACGGCATTAAGATCGCAGAGGAAGTGGGCTTGCCCGGTCGTGCTTCCACCATCTTGCAGTCTGCATTCTTTGCCATCTCCGGTATTTTGCCGGTAGAGAAGGCCATTGAGCTGATGAAGGCCGCCGTGGTCAAGAAGTTCTCCAAGAAAGGCGAGGCGGTGGTGAATGCCAACTTTGCCGGCATTGACCGTGGCGCCCAGGAGATCGTGAAGGTGGATGTGCCGGACAGCTGGAAGACTGCAGAAGACGCACCCCGCCGGCTGGAAGTACCCACCGATCGTCCGGAGATGAAGAAGTTTGTCAAGGAAATTCTGGATCCGGTTGGCCGCCTGCACGGCGACGATCTACCGGTATCTGCCTTTGCTGATCGGGCGGACGGCGTATATCCTGCCGGTTCTGCCGCCTTTGAGAAGCGGGGCATTGCCATTACCGTACCCCAGTGGGACGGCACCAAGTGCGCCCAGTGTAACCTGTGTGCCATGGTCTGCCCTCATGCAGTGATTCGTCCCATTGCTATGAATGCAGAGGAAGCGGCTGCCGCGCCGGAGGGTACCACCATGGTGAAGCACAAGAGAGCGGATTATCAGTACGCTCTGATTGTGTCCGTGCTGGACTGCACCGGCTGCGCCTCCTGCGCCAATGTGTGTCCCACCAAGTCCCTGACCATGAAACCCATTGCCAGCGAGCTGGATCGGCAAAAGATCTATGATGCACTGGTGGACACCTCCGAAAAACCGGAGCTGCTTACCAACAATACCATCGGCGTGCAGTACAGAAAGCCGTATTTGGAGTTCTCCGGCGCTTGCGCAGGCTGCGGCGAGACTCCGTATGCCAAGCTGGCCACCCAGCTGTACGGCGACCGTATGTACATTGCCAACGCCACCGGTTGCTCCTCCATTTGGGGCGGTTCCGCACCCTCTACGCCTTACACGGTAGACAAGAACGGCCACGGCCCCGCTTGGTCCAACTCTCTGTTTGAGGACAACGCTGAGTTCGGCTACGGTATGCTATTGGCACAAAAGCAGATCCGCGAGCGGCTGGCTATGGACGCCCAGCAGTTGCTGGATACCCCGGTGGCGGACAAAGCCCAGGCTTGGCTGGACACCTATGAGGACGCTGCTACCAATACGGAGCCTGCCCAGGCACTGATCGCTGCATTGCAGACGGCAGCGCTGGAGGGTGACGCCAAGGCGGCGGCTGCCGATTTCCTGAAAGACGCAGATTATGCGGCCAAGAAGTACCAGTTTATCTTTGGCGGCGACGGCTGGGCCTACGACATTGGCTTTGGCGGCCTGGATCATGTGATCGCATCCAATGAGAATGTGAACATTGTTGTGTTTGATACGGAGGTGTACTCCAACACCGGCGGTCAGGCCTCTAAGGCCACCCAGACCGGCGCTGTGGCCAAGTTTGCTGCCTCCGGTAAGGTGGTCAAGAAGAAAGACCTGGCGCAGATTGCGATGAGCTACGGCTATGTGTATGTGGCTCAGGTGGCTATGGGCGCCAATGCCAATCAGTGCTTAAAGGCGTTCCAGGAGGCTGCGGCTTATGACGGCCCGTCCATCATTATCTGCTATGCCCCCTGTATTAACCACGGCATTAAGATGCCCTTTAACCAGGCAGAGCAGAAGAAGGCGGTTGCCGCCGGGTACTGGAACCTGTTCCGCTTTAACCCGGATCTGGCCAAGGCAGGGAAAAATCCCTTTACCCTGGACAGCAAGGCACCCAGCGCCGATTATGTACAGTTCATTGAGGGCGAGACCCGCTACTCTGCGCTGAAGCGTTCCTTCCCCGGCAAGGCGGAGCAGCTGTTTAGCATTGCGGCGGAGAACTCTATTGAGAAGTACAACAAGCTGGCTGCACTGGTAGACTTCTACGCACCCAAGGGTGAGTAAAGCCAAATAAAAAACAAAGCGCTGCGGTTCTTCCGCGGCGCTTTTGCTTTGCGATAAAAAAACAACCCCTGCACACCGGGTGCAGGGGTTGTTCCTTTATGTAAGGGCTTAGCCGTTGAGAATGGCAAAGTTCTCTTTGTTGGCCTTGTACAGGTTCTTAAACACTTTGAAGTTGCGGTCATAGACTGCCTTGTTGGCCGGGTTGGGCTTATAAGTGGTCTTTACCGGGATCAGCTTCTTTACATCAAAGATGGAGGGGATGGCACCCATACCTACGGCGATACAAGCGGCTGCACCCACGGCGCCGATGTTTTGCGGGGACTCTACCACCACCACATCACGCTGGAGAATATCGGCCAAAATCTGGCAGGTGGTTTCGCCCAAAGCGCCGCCGCCGCAGAAGCGCACGGTCTTGGACTTCTGATACTTGGCGGTCTTTAACTCCTGGCGCTCCAGCATCCAGCGCATGTGGAAGCAGATGCCCTCCACAACGGCGCGGATCAGCTCTGTTTTGCCTACATTCAGCCGAATGTTAAAGAACATACCGGCAGCATTGGGATCTTCAAAGGGACAGCGGTTGCCGTGGAGCCAGGGGGTAAAGATCACGCCGTTGGAACCGGCGGGAATGGTGTCAATCACTTCTTCCAGGTAATCATACATATTGAATTCTACCTGCTCCAGGCTGTCGGTGGCGTTGCCGTAGCGCTTTAAGAACACGCCGATCTCGTCCAGCGCCAAATGATCCTTGACCCAGCCTACGCACTTGTTGGAGGTCTCCAGCTCACCAAAGTAGTTAAAGGTCTCCGGATTGGCGCCTACAATGGCAGCCATCATCGCACCGGTATCAACCATCTGCTCCGGCACAACGGTGCCCACCCAGCCGGAGGTTCCGCTGTAAATGTGCGCGTCGCCAATCTCTACCGCTCCGGCGCCTACGCCGATCAAAGAGGCGTCGCCGCCGCCGCCGTACACAGCGGTGCCCTGAGCCAGACCCAGCTCTTCGGCAGCCTTGGCAGTGACTTCGCCCACTTTATCGGTGCACTTTTTGATCTCCGGCAGGTGCTTCATATCCACGCCTACCATATCGCAAATGGGCTTGCACCAGCCCTCGTGGCCCTTGCGGGTGTCATACAGCAGGGTGCCGAATGCAGAATCCTGGGTCATCACGAATTCACCGGTCAGGCGGCAGATGAGATACTCTTTCACATCCAGCCACTTATAGACTTTCTTAAAGTTTTCCGGCTCGTGCTCCCGCACCCAGCGGTACTTCCAAATGGGGTCCTTAACAGAGGAGGATACGGCACCGGTATAGCGCAGGTACTTGAGCAGCTTGGTCACTTCCGCACCGGCGATTTGTACGCCGTGGGCAATGCCCTTCTTCAGCTCATCGCCGGCTCGCTGGTCCATATAGGTCATGGGGCGGCGAATGCAATTGCCCGCTTTGTCTACCAGGACCAAACCCTGCATGGCAGAGCAGAAGCTGATGCCCTCTACCTGGTCTTTGGTCACGCCTACGCACTTATTGAACACATTGCGGGTGGTGCTGCACATGGCGCTCCACCATTCATCGGCGTCCTGCTCGGCGCCGCCCTTTACGCCGGTCTCGTCATCCACATACAGACCGTAGCCTGCGGTGTCAGAGGCCAGGATGCGCATGGTGTCGCCGATTTCAATCAGACAGGTTTTGACCCCGGTGGTGCCCACATCGTAGGTGATTACATATTTGCTCATAAAATATCCTCCCATGGTGTTGTACGCGGTAAATACCGTCACTTCTTTTCAAATGTAAATGCGCTCTCCACAAATTTCAGCAGTTGACCGATCACCCGCTCCTCGTCCATTTTCTCCACATCTACGCCGGTGTAGAACTTGAACCGCTCCTTGTAGTAATCGCAGGTGTAAGAGAATTGCAGGGACATCAGCAGATTGTCCAAAAAGAAGGCAAAGAGCCGGGGGTCCAGATCCGGGCGCACATCTCCCTTGGCCAGCGCCTGCGCGATGGCTGTGGTGTAGATGCCGCTGGTCTCGCTCTCAATCTCCCGCACCAGCATTTGGGTGCGCGCGCTGCCCTTCTCCGAGGCGATCTCATTATACAGCCGAATGTAATTGGCATTTCGCTTGGAATGGACGCAGGTGGCGCGAATGAGCTTTTCTGCCTTGATCAGCAGCTTGTCGTCGCTGGCCATAATCTCCTCGATCACCTGGGTCAGAATACGCATGCCCCGCTGAATGCAGGTGATGAACAGATCCTCTTTGGTCGCAAAGTACTTGTACATTAGCCCAATGCTGATCCCTGCGTTCTTGGCGATCACATTGATGTTGGCGTTTTCGTACCCTTTGGAGGAAAACTCCTCGGTGCCCACTTCCAGTATGCGCTCCCGTCGCTCCTCGGAAATGCGGTCAAATGCGTCCTTGTGATGTTTATTTACCATTTCAAAAAATTTTGTAGCCTTGCACAAAGAACGGAAAAGCCCTTTGTGCAATCCGTACAAATACTCCCTCTCTGTAAAGCGTGAACCGCAATTCACTTTTCTTATATTATCATTATTTATCCATTATTGCAAGAAATCTGAATAAAAATGCGGGAAAATTGAACAAATTATTGCAAGTATCTATTTGACAAATCATTAAAAAGTGATATACTAAAGGTGTATTTTATGTGAGCGATGGCTCACGCCCCTTGGGGTGAGCGACGACTCATGAATTTTAAGGAGGAACGACCATTATGGATACCCGATTTGCAATTTCTGAGTATCTTGATGCAGCGCAGGTCACCGCTCAGCTGGACGCGCTCATCAAAAAGCCTATTTATTCCATCAGCCCGGCTGCACTGAAGAAGTATGAAGAAGAATACTTCGACAAGAAGTGCGCGAAGTCTAAGGCGATGATCACCGAGGCGAAAGAGATCATTCCCGGCGGTGTGCAGCACAACCTGGCGTTTAACTATCCTTTTCCCATCGTGATGACCAAGGCCAAGGGTGCTAAACTCTATGATATTGACGGCAACGAGTATTACGACTTCCTGCAGGCCGGCGGTCCCACCATCCTGGGCTCCAACGACGATGTGGTGAAGGAGAAGGTTAAGGAACTGCTGGATGATTGCGGTCCTTCCACCGGTCTGTTCCATGAATATGAGTACAAGCTGGCCAAGAAGATCTCCGACTGTGTTCCTTCCGTAGAGATGTTCCGTATGCTGGGTTCCGGTACAGAGGCCTGCATGTGCGCTGTGCGTGTGGCCCGTCTGGCTACCGGCCATAAGAACATCATCAAGATGGGCGGCGCTTATCACGGCTGGTCCGATCAGCTGGCATGGGGCATGCGTGTGCCCGGTACCATGAATTTGCAGTCTCACGGCGTACCGCTGTTCGTATTCAAGCACACCCAGGAGTTCTTCCCCAATGATCTGAAGAGCCTGGAGCGCAAGCTGATCCTGAATAAGTTCCGCGGCGGCACCGCTGCCGTGTTCATTGAGGCCATTGGTCCGGAGTCCGGTACCCGTCCGGTAGACAAGGACTTCCCCAAGGGCGTACAGGCACTGTGCCGCAAGTACGGCGCTCTGCTGGTTTGCGACGAGGTTGTGACCGGCTTCCGTATCGGCGTGTCCGGTGCGCAGGGCTACTTTGGCATTGATCCCGACATCACCATCTTCGGTAAGGTGATTGCCGGCGGTTACCCGGGTGCAGGCGGCATCGGCGGCCACAGAGAGGTTATGAAATACTTAGGCGCCGGCCTGGATAAGGGCAACGGCTCCGGCAAGAAGATTCATAAGGCAATGTGCGGCGGCACCATGGCTGCCACCCCCATCTCCTGCTGCGCAGGTTACACTGCCATTTGCGAGATCGAGAAGCGTAACGCCTGCCAGGTAGCCGGTAAGATGGCGGATCGTCTGGTACACGGCTTGCAGGCGCTGATCAAGAAGTATGACCTGCCCTTCGTGTGCTTCAACCAGGGTTCTGTATGCCACTTGGATACCGTTGGCACCATGCACTTTAAGGTAGACTGGAAGCATCCGTGGACCATTCCGCACACCTTGAAGGAGACCGGCAAGCGTCAGTCCGAGATGGAGCACATGGGCGCTGCTTACATGGCAGAGGGCTTGGTAACTTTGGCCGGTTCTCGTCTGTACACTTCCGCCGCTTATACGGAAGAGATGATTGACGACTGCCTGAACAGATTTGAGAATGTGTTCAAGAACTGCGTTTGCATCGAGGCGTAAGATTTTTTACCAAGGGCGGTACCGGGCAGTGATGCCCGGCCGTCCTTTTGGTGCTTTTGCCCCCGGGGCAAAAATACGATTTTAAGGGGAAAACACATGGCTTACGAATTAGAAGAAGCAAAAAAGCTGGTCGTTGCGGCCGGCAAAAAGCTGGTGGAAAGCGGTCTGATCGCCCGTACCTGGGGCAATGTATCCGCCCGTATTTCTGACACCCAGTTTGTGATCACACCCTCCGGTCGGGCGTATGAAACGCTGACACCGGAAGAAGTGGTTGTGGTTAATATTGAGGACTGCTCCTACGAGGGCGATATTAAGCCCTCTTCCGAGAAGGGTGTGCACGCTGCGGCGTATCGCCACCATCCCACCGTGGATTTTGTGATCCACACGCACCAGAAGGCGGCCACCATCGTCAGCATTACCGGCATGGAGATCCGCAATGTTTACAAGGAATTTCAGCCGGTTCTGGGCAATAAGGTGCCCTGCGCCGATTATGCTATGTCTACCACCAATTCTCTGCGCAAGAAGGTAGAGACGTGCATTATGATGAATCCGGGCTGCCGCGCCATTATGTTGATGCACCATGGCACTCTGTGCATGGGCGATACCTATGAGCAGGCCTTTGAGATTGCAGACGCACTGGAGAAGTGTTGCCAGCGGGTGATCAAGGACAACTATCTGCGCCATTCCTGGGCAGAGACATATTCTGACGAAGGTAAGCGCAACTTTTACCTGAAAAAGAATGGCGCTGTGGCTATGCCGGAGAGCATTTGTGATCTGGGATCCTCTGTTCGCAACGGCAAGACCTTTAGCTTGACCGTTGGCGGAGAGACCGTTGATGTGGATTTGGAGACCGGGCTGGGCATTACCGGCATTGCACCCAAGTGTGCTAAGATCCATAAGGCCATTTATGACAGCCAGGATTGCTCCATCATCAAGCATGTGACCGATCCGGATGTGATCGCTGTGTCCTGCACAGGTGAAGATATGATTCCTATGATCGACGACTTTGCACAGATCGCCGGCGTGGATGTGAAAAACCGTCCGTGGATCGACGGTGATACAGACGCTTGTGCCAAAGATATTGCTAAGGCCATGGACAGCCGCAATGCAATCCTGATCCAGGGCAACGGTGCCATGATCACCGGCAATTCCGACGGGGATATGCAGGCGCTGGAGATCATTATGGATAAGGGCTGCGAGGCCGTGATTGACACGGATATTTTCAATCGCCCCCATTATGTGCCCAAGGTGGAGTGCTTCTTGATGCGCACCGTGTATTTGGCCAAGTATTCCAAAGAGATTAATAAAAAGTAAGGTGCTTTGCACCACCGCCACCCATTGCCTTGCAGTGGGTGACTTTTTTATGGATTGCAGGCCACCCAAATGCCCATATCGGCCGCGGTGCGATGTGTATTGTATTCTGCATCGTTGACACACAGGGCGGGCGGATGCTATCCGCCCCTACGGTCATCTGGTTATAATAACGCTTTCGTAGGGGCGGCAATCTGCCGCCCGCTTTTCCATGCATACGCGCAAAAAAGGAGCCTCGCTGATGAAGCGAGGCTCCTTTTTGCTTTCGCTTTTACTTTTCCAGCACCAGGGTGGTGACGGAGCGGGCAGGGAGGGCAAAGGCATCGGCGGCGGTGCCGCTGTCTGTCTTTGCCAAGTCGTTGTCCTTGTCGGTCACATAGGTGGTGTGGCGGGTGTAACCGTCCAGCGCCAGGGTGGTGCTGCGGGCCTTATCCGTGTTGTTGATAAACACGGCGGTAACGGTGCCGTTGGGGTTTTTGAATGCCACGGACTGCACATCGCTCAGTTCTTCCGGCAGGGTAATGGAAATGCGTACGCTACCCTCGTCGGTGAATTTGGAGAAGTTGCCCAGCACCCACAGCCGCTTGGAGGTCTCGACTTGATGGCTGTTCTTGTCCAGGTACACCAGTCCGTCGGTGTAGCCGCCAAAGGCGCAGGCGGTCCACCAGTCCCATTCTACCACGTTTAGCACCGTCAGATCCTGGTGAATGATCCCGGCTAGTGCCAGACCGTATTCCATGCCCAGGCCGCTGTCCATACCGTTCTTTTGGATCAGGTCGTACACGCCACTGTTTTGGTCCTCGGTCATTTGGCAGTATTCCGTCAGCGCCAGCTTGTAATTGCTACCGTAGGTGGTGGCTATGGCGTCAGCGAAGGCCTGCCTCTCCTCCGGGCTGGCCCAGTAGGAATGGAGTGCCAGCGTGGGCATACCCTTGCGAAGGGCGTTGTTTTTCAGCCAGTTGACACCGCTTTTGCCAAACATGGTCTGGAGGTATGCCATACAGGTGTCCGTGCCGATGTGACCGCTTTCCCAGCCTTCCAGCTGGCAGTCCTTTAGCGCATCTTCCTGCGCCATTTGCTTCAAAAATACCTTGTACAGATCCCGGCACTGGGTCTTGGAGTAGTAGCAGCCCTCCTGCTTGGCGGTGCCGTCTTCATAACCCCGCCAGCTCCATTCCGGCTCATTGATGGGAGACAGGTCGGTGACCCGATACCCGGCCTCCGTAAAGTGCTTGGCGCAGGCAATGCTGTACTTGGCAAAGTCTGCGTACCGCTCCGGCTCCAGGTTGGTTACATATTTTTCATCGTCCGGCAGGTAGTCGCAGTAGGCTTTGCCGTTGGCGGTGTAAAACACCGGGGCGCTGTTAGAGAACAGGGTCACCCGCAGGTCTTTGTTCATACTTTTTGCCAGGGCCAGGGCATTTTGCGCTGCTGCGTCCCGCTCCCAGTGGTAGCTGCCGTCCTTGTCTATAAAGGCTTCTGCCCGGCGGTCCGGGTCGGTGATGGTGGTGTCGTCCTTGGAACCGGCGCCCAGGTTGTAGCGGTAAATATTCAGCCCAATGCCGCTGTTCTCGTCATACAGCAGGGAGAGAATATCCTTGGCGTTCTCCCAATTGCCTACCTCCTGGCTCCACCAGCAGGCAGAAGCACCAAAGCCGTTCATTGTCTGATAGGCAGCGGTTGGTTCAATGGTGATGGCCTTGACCTGTGCGGTGGTTGCGGCAGGCTCTGTGTTGTCGGGGGTGCCGGCGGCGCACCCGGCCAGTAGGGCAGTAGTGCACAGAACAGCGGTCACTTTTTGTAAGCGTTTGGTGTATGCAGTCATTTTTTCGTCCTTATGTGAATTTAGTCTGTAATGGTAATGCCTTTTTTCTCCCGCTGGGCAGCCAGCTCCGTTTCCATTTTTTCCCTAAAGTCGCCGGTCAGGTTGTAGAAGAACATGGGAATGGTGCATACCAGCAGACTGATGGCAGGGATCAGCGATACCACGCTGAATATACCGTTTCGCACCCCATGGCTCATCAGCAGCGGGTTGGCGGTGACGGAGGCGTTAATGGAGCCTACATCCAGGTCTACAATAATGTACATGAGAATGATAAACGAGGTGGAGAGCGCCGCTCCCAGTTTGGTGACAAAGCTCTGAATGGCAGAGCCCATACCGGTGAGCCGGGTGCCGGTCTTCCACTCCATGTAGTCCAAACAGTCACCGATCATGGCAAAGGCGCACACATTGATGGCGCCGCAGGGCACGCAGCTGAGTACCAAAAACGGCACGCAGGCCCAGAAATGCTGATACCCGATGCACCACATAATCAGACTGGATACGGCGCCCAGCAGGCTGGTGGCAATAATGATCTGTTTGTAGTTGAATTTCTTAAACAGCACCGGCATCAGCAGCATGGCGCCGAACATACCCACGGCGCTGGCCACGCTGAACACGGTGCTCACCAGCGAGATATTGCCTTGCAGTGCCGCCTCCTGCTCCGCGGCGGACAGACCGGTCAGGTCCTTGCCAATATAAAAACTGTAACGGGCGGCGTGCACTGCGCCGGCCTGGTACATATACCGGGCGGCGGAGAGAATACCCATCAGTGCTGTGAGCATTAAGGGCTTGCAGGTGAAGATCAGCTTCAGCGCAGAGGGCTGATTCTTGTCCTTCTTAGGCGGAATCGGAATGTTCACCCGTTCCTTGGTCTTAAAATATACCCGGATAAACAGCAGATTGCCCACAATGGCGCAAAACAGGGCAATGCACATATACTTCGTCTTTTCCAGCTCTGTGCCGGACAAATTGAACTTGGGCAGAATAAAGCCCAGTACCATAAAGAAAGCGGTAGGTACGGCAGAGCCTACGCCGTTGGCGGTGCGCGCCTTGCTGATAATGCCGCCCCGCTCGTCTGCGTTGGGCGTTAAGGCATTGGGCAGTGCCCAGAAGGGCACATCCGAGGCGGTGTAGATCATACCCCAGGCCACATAGGTAATGGCGGCGTAGATCATCTTGGCTGTGTCGCTGATATTGGGTGCGTAGAACAGCAGCACCGTCAGTATGGCAATGGGAATGGGTGTGTAAATGAGATACGGCTTCATTTTGCCGTTCTTTGGATTGGCGTGGTCCATAATATAGCCCATGATCGGGTCGTTAATGGCGTCCCACACCCGCGCCAGCAGCATCAGCAGCAGCACAAATAAAGGCGTGAGCTTCAGCACGCTAATGTAAAAGTCTGAGATATAGCTGCTCATAATGGCATAGACCATGCCTTGACCCAGTGCTCCGACGCAGTAGGCCATCCATTCTTTTTTCGGCACATGATTTGTATGATCCATGTAACCGTCCCCCTCTGTATTTTATTTTTAGAACAGAATATTCCAATACTAAGATACCATAGCCACCTACCTGCCGTCAATGAAAATGTACAGAAATCTGCATAAAAATAACCGGATTTTTACATAGAATGGAAGTAGTCAACACTGCGCAAATATGCTACAATGGGTTTGATAAGATCATCAAAGGAAGGAATTTGTATGCAGATCAAACTCATTGCAATGGACCTGGACGGCACTTTAATGCTGCCGGACCATCAGCGGGTAGGCGAGACCACCCGCCGGGCGTTGGCTGCCCGCCGCCAACAGGGTGTGCGCCTGGCGTTGGCCACCGGTCGCACCTTGGCGCTGACGGAGCCGGTACAGGCCCAACTGCCTTTTTTAGATTATATTGTATTCAGTAACGGCGCCGGTGTGTGGGATGTGCAGAACAAAAAGCGGATCCACAGTGACCCGATGCAGCTGGCGGACGCGCGGCAGATCTGCGCTTATTTGGACAGCCGCCCGGTGTACTATGAATTCTATGCTGATGGGATGCCGGTGGCGCCTGCCCGGCGCAAGGGCATGGCGCGGCTGGACGGAGTGCCGGACAGCTTTGTGGACGAACTGCTGGAGAAAGTGGTGTACCGGGACAGTGTGGCAGACGCACTGGTCGGTATGACGGTGGAAAAACTCAATCTCTTTACTATACCGATGGAAGAAAACCGAGCACTGCGCGCGTTTTTGCAGACCATGGGCCATGTGGAGATCACCTCCTCCATCGGGTGCAATGTGGAGGCCGGCAAGGTGGGCACCAGCAAGGCCTCGGCTCTGGCTGCCTTGTGCAGGCAACTGGACTATGACCCGGCCCAGGTGATGTGTTTTGGTGACGGCGGTAACGATGTGGATATGCTGCGCTACTGCGGTTGGTCGTATGCCATGGAGAACGGTACGGACGCGGCCAAGGCGGCTGCCCGCTTTTTGGCGCCATCCAATGATCGGGAGGGTGTTGCCCGCGTGGTTCGGCAAGAGATACTGAAGGAGAATGCAGATGAATAACAAAAAAATCGCCGCCATCGTGCTGATATTTGTGATTCTGTTTTTGGTACTGGTACTGGGGATCGGCTTTTTTGGTGCCATTCCGCTGATCGGCAAGTGGATCGCCTTTGTGCTGGCCTGTCTGCTGGTGGTGTTTTGCGTGGTGTTCTTTTGGCTGGCCGGGAGACGAAACCGATGAATCGCAGATACACCCGGCGGAGTATGGCGCTGCTGCTGGTACTGGCGCTCCTGGTGAGTATGCTGGGGGCGGCTCTGCCTGTGATGCAAAAATCGGGTGCCGCTTCCGGCACCTTTGCGACTGCCTATACTGCTTTGTTGGAGAAAGCCCCGGTGGCGCAGGCGGATTTAGAGCGTGATCCTTATGGTCTGTGCCGCCTGGTAGTTACCGGCTACGGCGGCAAGGACTACGGCGCTGTGGCAGCGGCGGTGACGGACGGCTTGGCGATTTTGCAATATGACACACCGTTGGCTGCCCGCAAGGCGGCGGTACAGTTGGCGCAGGACGGCGCCACGGCGGAGCCGGACAGCCTGTGCCAATTAGAGACGGATACGAACCTGACCGGCAACCTTTGCCCCTGGGCGGGGGAGATGGTGGGTACCACCGCTTTTTGCGCCCGGCGGCAGATCCCGGGTCACCAGGTGGTAATCGCTCAAATTGATACAGGTTTTATGCTGGATCACCCGGCGCTGCAAGGGCGGCTGGTGTCTGACGGTATAGATCTGTCCGGCGACGGTAGAGCCAATGCAGCCTATGACACCCGGCAGCGGGGCGCCACTTATTGGCACGCCACGGCGGTGGCCTCGGTGCTGGCCGGGAATACAGATGAGAATGTAAAAATATTGCCCTATAAAGTGGTGCGCTTCGGTACGGACACCTGCGCCGCCTCGGCGGTTTTGGCCGCCATGGAGGACGCTGTGGTGAAGGGCGCACGGGTGCTGAATATGAGCCTGAGCACCAGCCAAAATCGGGCGGGCTTTGCAGCCATGATGGACAAGGCTGCGGCACTGGGTGTGGCCGTGTGCTGCTCTGCCGGCAATGTGGGTGCACAGATCAGCAACCGCTATCCCTCGGCATTGCCCCAGGCCATTACCGTCAGTGCAGTGACAGCGGACAAGACGGTGGCGGGTTTTTCCAATTACGGCGACCTGGTGGATTACTGCGCCCCCGGCAGCCATATTACCGTGGCTACCATGGACAGCGGCGGCGCACCTGCTGCTACAACTGCCTCCGGCACCTCTCTGTCCTGCCCCTATGGGGCGGCCTGCTGTGCGCTGCTGCTGAGTCTGCACCCGGATTTAACTCTGGACCAGCTGAACGCGCTGCTGCAAGGGAGTGCAGAGGATTTGGGTGACCCGGGCTTTGATCCCATTTACGGCAACGGTCTGCTGCGGCTGGACAACCTGACTCAAACCGGCACCACAGGCAACCTAACCTATACCCTGACCCTGCCGGAGGGTACGCTGGCCCTCACCGGCATCGGTGACGGCGCAGATTATGACCGTGCGGCAGCCACGCCCTGGGCGCTGTGGGCGGAAGAACTACAGCAGATTACGGTGGCGGATACGGTCACCGGGCTGGGCAATTTTACCTTTTCCGGCTGCCAAAGCGCAGCGTTTACCCTGCCGGAGACTTTGCAGCGGCTGGGGACCTATGTGTTTGAAAACTGCAAGGGCCTGCACACCATCACATTGCCCCGCAATGTGGTGCAGGTGGGCACCGGCGCCTTTTCCGGTTGCAGCGATCTGACGGTGCGGGGCTGGCGCAACACCCCTGCGCCCCGGGCTGCGGCTGCGTCAGCCAGCGTGTCGAGGTCGTATTTCACCCCATACATATGGCCGTGGGTGTAGAAGACGACCACCCCGTCAAAGGCGGCAAGCCCGTCCAGCGGCTCCAGCGCACCGAAATCGCAGTTTCCGGCTACAGCATAGGCCCGCAGAGAGGGGTAAAAGGTGAGCGCCTGCTCGAGGTCGCGCAGGCCGTCGCCCAGAAAGATGAGCGCGTCGATGCTGTCCGCCTCGGCGGCCAGAATGTTTTCGATGGCCAGACGGCTGTTGTGGCTGTCGCTCAAAATCAGAAGTTTCGTCACGGGAAAAGGATCCTCCTCAAATTTTATTCCGGGTCGCGCTGCTGGATGGTCAGCAGTGCCTTATATACTTCGCTCTTGGAGTAGGGCGTCCCCTGGGCTGCGGCCTTGGCGGCGGCAGTCAGCAGGGCACGGGCCTCGTCCAGCGCGGTCTGCCGGGGGTTGTAGTTCTGGTAGGTCTTTTCAAAGTCGGTCATTTCAAGTGTCCTTTCGTGTTTGAGTGCGAAGCCCGCTTGCCGCAGGAGCCGCAGGCAAAAAACAATGAGAAGTCAGTTGACGTGCTGTACCGTCATTTCCAGCGTGTTGCGGCTGACGATGCGGG
>ENA-OPCP01001016-OPCP01001016.1-human-gut-metagenome-genome-assembly--contig:-NODE-1016-length-19990-cov-3.068422_pt1 | contig 19990 bp, 10 predicted proteins | sample MGYA00241563_ERZ501477 | MGnify/ENA primary metagenome ERZ501477 (study PRJEB25962, sample SAMEA2042572) | human gut metagenome | biome: human gut; feature: human-associated habitat; material: faeces... | reverse complement strand
AATGCTGTAACGAAGTGTGTAAGTTGTGTTTAAAACCCTGGACGGCTGAATTCGATGGAGCGCCGTGTGCGGTGAAAGTCGCATGCACGGTGTGGAGCGGGGGAAAATCCGGAGATAACTTCAAAGGATTACCTATCGCTATCAGGGGCTAAGTCACAGGGAATTAAGCAACTCATGGCCGGAGGTGGGGTTGTCCTCATTGGAACACAGTTGATTCCCTTACTTGGAGGGCTATTCTGACGTAGAAAGGGGACTCATGTATGTTCGATGGCATTTTTGAGGCAATCGAGAACTGGATGAGGGATCTCCTGACCGGGATGGTGACGTCCAACCTGACGACAATGTTTACCGATGTCAATGATAAGACCGGGCAGATTGCGTCCCAGGTTGGACAGACGCCCCAGGGGTGGAACGGCAGTATTTTCAGCCTGATACAGAACCTTTCTAACTCGGTGATCATTCCCATTGCGGGGATGATTATTACATTTGTACTGTGTTATGAGCTGATTTCCATGTTAACAGAAAAGAACAATATGCATGATATTGATACATGGATGTTCTTTAAATATTTTTTCAAGATGTGGGTGGCAGTCTGGATCGTCAGCCATACATTCACGATTACCATGGCGGTATTTGATGTCGGGCAGTCAGTAGTGAGCCGGGCAGCTGGTGTCATCAGTTCCGATACAGCGATCAATATAGATACGATGATTACCACGATGGAAACGGCAATGGAATCTATGGAAATCGGTGAACTTGTCATACTGGCACTGGAAACGATGCTTGTGAGCCTGTGTATGAAGGTTATCTCAGTCTTTATTACAGTGATTTTGTATGGGCGTATGATTGAAATCTATCTCTATTCGTCCGTTGGAGCTATTCCATTTGCAACTATGTCTAACCGGGAATGGGGGCAGATTGGAAATAACTATCTTCGTGGATTGTTTGCACTGGCATTTCAGGGATTCTTTATGATGGTCTGCGTGGGAATTTACGCAGTCTTAGTAGCGAATATCCAGATGTCAGATAACATACATTCTGCATTGTTCGGCGTGATGGCATACACGGTGATCCTTTGTTTCAGTTTGATGAAAACAGGAAACTTTGCCCGTAGTATCTTTAACGCTCACTAAGAAAGGGGGAATTGGCAATGGCATTTGTATCAGTGCCTAAAGACTTAACCAAGGTCAAAAATAAGATTATCTTCAACCTGACCAAACGGCAGCTAATCTGTTTTGGGATTGCAGCGGCAGTGGGAGTACCATTTTATTTCCTTACCAGAGGGATCATCGGTTCCAGTAACGCAGCCACCGGGATGTGCCTTTTGATGCTTCCGGCATTTTTATTTGCCATGTATGAAAAGGATGGGCTTCCGTTAGAAAAGGTTTTGAAAAATATGATCACCGTGAAATTTATCCGTCCTCCGGTACGGAAGTATCAGATGGAAAATCTGTATGAGAAGAAATTTATCATGGTCAGAAAAAAGAAGGGAGGACAGAAGAGTGTTAAAAAGAAAAAACGATAGACAGCCACCGCAGAGATTGGAAGAAGAACGCTATCCAAATGATTACTGGCTGGATGAAGAGGATGGTGGAGAAGATATTCCGGATCTGGCGGTCAGCAGTAAGCCGGTAAGCGGCAGACTGCACAGTGAGCCAATGGTAACAGGCTATGAAGCATTGGAAAGACAGAGAGGGGTACGCCGACCAAACAGAAAGCTGACCCGCAGGGAAAAGAAGGCTTTGAAAAGGGCACAGAAATATGAAGCGAAACTTCATAAAGAGCATGAAAAAGCGGATAAGAAAAATGCGAAGAAAGAAGCGAAGCTTGCGGCAAAAGCAGAGAAACAGACAATGCGTGAAGCAAAGAAAAGTGCAAAGAAGAAAAAGAGCAGTTCAGCTACAGCACCTCCAAGACAGCAGCCGGAAGGGAAGAAGGTTTCAGGAGGAAAAGGTGGAACCACTGAAAAGAAAGTAGCAAATACTGCCAAAGATAAACGGATTACAGCACAGCAGTCCATTCCTTATCATGAGATGGGGAGAGATGGTATCTGCCGTGTGCAGGATAAATTTTATTCCAAGACCATCCGTTTTTATGACATCAACTACCAGTTAGCTCAGAATGAGGATAAAAATGCGATCTTTGAAAACTGGTGTGACTTCTTAAATTATTTTGACAGCACGATTCATTTTCAGCTTTCCTTTATCAATCAGCACAGCAACATGGCGGAGTATGAAAAGGTTATCCATATCAATCCGCAGGAGGATGAGTTTGATGATCTGCGTATGGAGTTTGCACAGATGCTTAATAATCAGCTGGCGAAAGGAAATAATGGTCTGATGCGTACCAAGTATATTACGTTTGGTATTGAAGCAGAGAATATCCGGGAAGCACGACCGAAGCTGGAACGTATCGAGTCGGATATTATGAATAACTTCAAGATCCTTGGTGTAACAGCGTATCCGTTGAATGGAGCCGAAAGGCTGCAGATCATGTACGAGACATTCAATCAGGATAGTAAAGTCCCTTTCCATTTTTCTTATGATGAGGTACTTCGGACAGGTCTTAGCACAAAGGATTATATCGCACCGACCAGCTTCGTATTTAAGAATGGAAAAGACTTTCAGATGGGTGGAACGATAGGAGCCGTTTCTTATCTTCAGATTCTTGCACCAGAGCTTACGGACAAGATGCTGGCAGAGTTTTTGGAGATGGACAGTAACCTTATGGTGAATTTCCATATCCAGTCCATTGACCAGATGAAAGCGATCAAGCTGGTAAAGAGCAAGGTGACCGATATTAACCGGATGAAGATTGAGGAGCAGAAAAAGGCAGTTCGTGCCGGATATGACATGGACATTATCCCATCAGACTTAAATACATATGGTGGAGAAGCCAAGAGACTTCTGGAAGATTTACAGTCCAGGAATGAGAGGATGTTCCTTGTAACGGCACTGTTTTTAAATACGGCAGAGACAAAGCAGGAGCTTGAAAATGTCGTATTCCAGACTGCCGGTATTGCACAGAAATATAACTGTGCATTGAAGCGTCTGGATTATCAGCAGGAGCAGGGGCTTATGAGCTGCCTGCCGCTTGCTATGAATCTTGTGCCGATCAAAAGGGCACTTACCACAACATCTACGGCAATCTTTGTTCCATTTACCACACAGGAATTGTTTATGGGCGGGGAATCCATTTACTATGGTTTAAATGCCCTGTCCAATAATCTGATCATGGCAGACAGAAAGAAACTGAAAAACCCGAATGGTTTGATTTTGGGTACACCGGGTGCCGGTAAGTCATTTGCGGCAAAGCGTGAGATCACCAACGCATTTATCGTGACAAAAGATGACATTATCGTGTGCGATCCAGAAGGAGAGTATTATCCGTTGTTCCGGGCATTTCATGGACAGGTTATCCGCATTTCACCGACCAGCCATGATTATATCAATCCGATGGACATCAATCTGGATTACGCAGATGATGATGACCCACTTTCCTTAAAGTCTGACTTTATCCTGTCTCTTTGTGAGCTGGTAGTTGGTGGGAAGAATGGATTGGAGCCGGTAGAAAAAACAGTTATTGACCGTTGTGTACGTCTGGTGTATCAGGACTTTCTTTCTGACCCAGTACCGGAAAAGATGCCGATCTTAGAGGATTTATATAATCTTCTCCGTGAGCAGAAGGAGCAGGAGGCACAGCGTCTTGCGACTGCATTGGAAATCTACGTTAACGGTTCTCTGAAAGTATTCAACCACAGAACCAACGTGGAACTGAATAACCGCATGGTATGTTTCGACATCAAAGACTTAGGAAAACAGCTGAAAAAACTTGGTATGCTGATCGTACAGGATCAGGTATGGAACAGAGTAACGATTAACCGTTCAGCGAATAAGAGTACCAGATATTACATTGATGAATTTCATCTGCTTTTAAAAGAAGAGCAGACAGCTTCGTACAGCGTGGAGATCTGGAAGCGATTCCGTAAATGGGGCGGTATTCCGACGGGTATCACACAGAATGTAAAAGACCTGCTTGCCAGCCGTGAGATAGAAAATATCTTTGAAAATTCTGACTTTATCCTGATGTTAAACCAGGCATCCGGTGACAGGCAGATTCTTGCAAAGCAGCTGAACATTTCACCACATCAGCTTTCTTATGTTACCAACAGTGGAGAAGGTGAGGGACTGGTCTTTTATGGCAGTACCATTATCCCGTTTAAGGATAAATTTGATAATTCTCTGATGCTGTATGCGTTGATGACTTCTAAGCCAGATGAGGTAGAGAAGCGTAAAAAACTTGGTATCGGAGAAAGAGATGATTAAAAAATATAAAAAACAAAATAGAACAAAAGCAGGGGATGAGCCGGAAAGGATTTCCGGCCTTTTTTCTGCCCAAAAATGAAATGGAGGATTACTACATGAGAGATTATACGAATTTTGAGAGATGCAATGGAGAACCTTGCTGTGTATTTGCAGAGAGGATCTGTGCAGACAATTATAAAGAACTTTTAGAAAAAGGAAAGGACAGTAACGGGGAGGAGGTGTTTGGCGAGATGTTAGATGATCTGCTGTATTTAGCGGAACTGATTGACTTTATGGGGATTACTTCCTGTCTGGCTGCAAGAGGAACATTGAGTGAAAGGCTTACAGATAAGCTGACAGATTCCATTGCAGGACTGGCAGATGAGGTACTGGAAAAATGGGAGAACTATCAGGATAAAGCAGAATAACAGGTAAACAGTAAAGGGGATGGTGAGATTTGCAGGAGCATGAGTATAAGGCGAGAGATAAAACCGTCCAGAAGATGAGCCGTGATGGTCTTAGAGAAGAGAATCTTCGGAATAAAGAAGAAAAAAGGATCACTGGACGGGACATGGATACAGAGGTTTCCCGTAGTGAAAAAAAGGATGAACTGGATTTCAGTAAGAGAAGGCGTGAGCATAGCAATGAAAAAAGGGAAACAGAACATTCGGAGAAGAGTTCCCCAAAAGCCAGATATAGTAGAGAAACTGTACTGGATGAGAAATCAGAACAAGATATAGATGGAGAACTGGATGGGAAACAAGTAGCCGATGAAAGCACAGTTGCAACGAAATCCGCATTTCGCAGTGAGAGCATCCGTGGACAGCCAAGGGGAGAACGGGCTTATCTGGAAACGGTTGCAGACAGCCGGGATCTCCGTAAGAAAAAGATGGTCAGAGATTATGCGTCAAAAGAAAGACGGAAGGAAAAGGAGGCGTCCGAAGAAAGCAAGACGGCAAAGAGAGAAGCTGCCCGGTACAGGGAAACTTCAGAAGTGGCAGAAGAGTCTCTGGATGGATTTTCGGAGGAGATCAAAGGCAAATCGAAGCGGGAACGTGTGCTGAAAGAACAGCGGAAAAAGAGTTCCAGATTATCGTTTGGCGATGAAAGTGATGGCATGGTACATGGAGCCGGTATCGGTATCCGAAGTTCTGCATCTGCCGTGAAAGATGCTGCGGCTACGGCGGCTCATTGGAAAACCCATGAGGCAGAAGATGATAATGCTGCGGTAGAAGGGGCACACCGGGCAGAGCTTGCAGGAGAAAACCTTGCAAGAAAATCCATTTATACAAGGGAACGCTTAAAGCAAAGGAGGGAACAGTCAAAAAGACTGAAAGAAAGCGTTCTTGATGAAGCAGAAAAAAGCAGGCTGATGTTTGAATCTGTTTATGGAAATGAAGCAAAAAATATGGTGAAGAAGGAAGCGGAGCAGAAAAGAAAATCTGCATTGCAAAAGCTGTTCCAGAAGAAACGTTATCAGAAACAGTATCAGGCAGCAAAGCAGAGTAAAAAGGCAAAGGATGCAGCGATCACTTCAGCACAGAAATTTACAGAGAAAGCAAAAGATGCAGTCAAAATGATTGTGGCACAAAATCGTGGGATTTTTGCTACAGTTGCTATCTTTGGATTGATCTTTGTCTTGATTGCAGCAAGTTTTACCAGCTGCAGTGCATCCCTGCAGGGAGCTTCGTCTGCCATTATTTCCACCAGTTATTCCAGTACAGATGAGGACATTTATGCCGCTGAAAATGCATACCGGGCATTAGAAGAAGCCTTAAATACGCAGATCAATCAGATGGAATCCACGCATCCGGATTACGATGAATACCGGTACCAGATTGATGAGATCGGTCATAATCCATATCAGCTGATCTCTTATCTGACAGTTAAATACGGTGGTTTTACTTACGATGAAGTAGCAGAGGAGATAGAGTCCATTTTCCGCCAGCAGTATGGGATTACGACAGATTCTACCAGGGAGACAGTTACCGAAACAAAGACAGTCCGGGTAGGAGAATCACTGGGACAGGTTGTCACCAGTGGGTATTGTAACTGCTCCATCTGCTGTGGGCAGTGGAGTGGAGGACCGACAGCCAGCGGTGCGATGCCGACAGCTAATCATACGATCGCAGTAGATGCATCGAATCCTTTTGTACCGATGGGAACCCATGTCATTATGAATGGTGTGGAATATGTAGTAGAAGATACCGGAGCTTTTGCAAGATATGGCGTTCAGTTTGATGTTTATTATGATAATCATGCAGCAGCTTCCGCACATGGGCACCAGACATGGGAGGCATACATAGCAGACAGCAATGGAAGCCAGGAAGTGCAGGTTACGACAACGAAAGAAGTAAACCGTCTGGATGTGACGATGACAAACCGCAATCTGGATACCGTATTGAGAAGCCGCATGACGGAAGAAGAACAGGAAAGATACGATGCATATAACAAATATTATGGAAATCGTGATTACCTGTTTGACTTAAACAGCATACCCACCGGAAGCGGAGGCTTTGGTTATACCATACCGGCAGATGCTTTATCTGATCCACAGTTTGCAAAGATGATCCGGGAAGCAGAGAAATATCTGGGAGTTCCTTATGTCTGGGGTGGTTATTCCCCAAGTGGATTTGATTGTTCCGGATTTGTAAGCTGGGTTATCAATAATTGTGGAAATGGATGGAATATTGGAAGATGTACTGCTGACGGACTTCGTTCTCACTGTTCGCAGGTATCTCCATCGGAAGCAAAACCGGGAGACTTGATCTTCTTCCAGGGCACTTATAACACAAGTGGAGCGAGTCATGTTGGAATTTATGTTGGCAATAACATGATGATTCATTGTGGTAAGCCAGTGCAATACACAAGTATTGCAAGTGCCTACTGGCAGGAACATTTTATGGCATTTGGTCGTCTGCATTAGAGGAGGTGACAGGCAGATGAACATGAAATTGAAAAAGATTCTGGATGATATTCAGAAAACAGAGGATAAGATTGCAGAGCTTCAGGAACATCTGAAACGGCAGAATACTTTAAAACAGCAGATGGAAGATATGGAGATTATCAAATCATTTCGTTCTATGAAGCTGGGCAGTCGGGAGCTGCTGGTACTGCTTGACGGGATTCAGAAAGGAACCGTTACGATTCAGATGAATGAGGACGGCGGTATCACAGTGGAAGATACCAAGGAGACACCCCAAAAAGAAAGCGATAACAGACCACCTGTGGGGCAGGTGGCAGAAAGAGAGGTTTTAGACGATGAGGAATAAAGTGGTAAAGAAACTGCTGATGCTTGCCATGGTGGTAACGATGCTTTCCGGGACATCTATTGCTACTGTCTATGCAAATGCGAATCCACCGGCAGAAGAGACAACGACAGAAGTAGTGCAGGAGACTTCTACGGAAACAACCGAAGATACGGAGAAGAAAGAGGATACCGGAAGGGTGAGTGGAGAGAGTAACAATTCCGCTTTTTCTACACCGGGAAATGCCCAGCTTGTAGATGATAAGGAAAATGATGATACAAAACAGTTCCTTACTATCCAGACGAAAAAGGGGAATACTTTTTACATGGTCATTGACCGTTCCAGTAATACAGAGAACGTATATATGATGTCTCTGGTCGATGAGAACGATCTGGCAGAATTTCTGGATGAAACAGAAAAAGACAAGGAAACTGAAGAATCAACCGTAGTGATCCCGGAAACCACACCGGAGACTACACCAGCAGCAAAGGAGGAAACCGAAGTGAAGAAAGAAGAGAAAAGCGGAATGAATGTGAAAGGTCTTGCAGCTATCGTAGTTGCAGCAATCTTAGGCTTTGCAGGAATCGCAGTCTATAAGAAACATGGACGCAGTAAGGACGAAGATTATGTAAGTGAACAGCTTGAATTTTCAGACGGTCCGTATGTAAATGAAGAGGACGATGAAAAAGAAGAATAAGCGTTTTTAAGAGATGGAAACAGTAATAAGGACAGGGGCAGCCAGAAATCTTGGCTGCCTTTTTTGTAGAAAGGAAAGGATTATGTCTAAATTTTTAGTGATCGCAGAGAAGCCAAGTGTAGCACAAAGTTATGCGAAAAATCTGTCCGCTTATAAGCGGGAGGACGGTTATCTGGAGGGAGAAAGCTGTATTGTCAGCTGGTGCTTAGGACATCTGGCAGAATACGCACAGCCAGAGGAATATGACCCGAAATATGAAAAATGGCAGTTCGATGATCTGCCAATCCTTCCAGAAGCATGGAAGTTGAAAGTTTCCAAGGATAAAAAGAAGCAGTTTGATGTCTTAAAAGGTCTGATGAACCGAAGCGATGTGGAATATCTGGTAAATGGCTGTGATGCAGGAAGAGAAGGAGAACTGATCTTTCAAAGGGTGTATGTGCTTGCCGGATGCAGGAAACCAGTGAAACGTCTGTGGATCAGCTCGATGGAAGATGCCGCCATTCAGAAAGGTTTCCAGACAATGAAAAGTGAGGAAGAATATAAGAATCTCTGTATGGCTGCGGTGTGCAGGGCACAGGCTGAATGGAACCAGAGCATACACCACGAGATATTTTAAACGATTGGTTGTGGGCAGGGTACAGACCCCAACCCTTGCCATGCTTGCAGAACGGCAGGAGAGGATTGAGCATTTTCAAAAAGAAGCATTTTATAAGGTAGCACTGACAGATGGAAAACTTACAGTAGTTTCCGAGAACATTGCAAATGAAGAAGCTGCGGATCTGCTTGCAGCGTTATGTAATGGTTCGACCGCTGTGGTCACACAGATGAAGAAAGAACGTAAGAAATCATTTCCACCGAAACTTTATGATCTGACAAGCCTGCAGAGAGAAGCCAACCGTTACTTTGGATATACAGCGAAACACACACTGGATATGTTACAGGAATTATATGAAGAAAAGCTGGTTACTTATCCAAGAACAGACAGCCAGTTTGTAACGGAGGATATGAAAGATTCGGTAGAGGAACTGGTAGGAAAAATGCCAGTATTACTTTCGTTTGTAGATTATGGACAGTTGGGGCATGGCATAAAAAGGGTGATCAACAATGCAAAGGTATCTGATCACCATGCGATTCTTCCGACGAAAGAAGCCGTGGAGAAAGGAATTGCTGATTTACCGGCGGATAAAAAGAATCTGATGAGGCTGATCTGCCAGCAGCTGGTACAGGCAACCGGAGAAGAATATCTGTATGAGCAGACAGATATTACGGTAAAGTGCCAGGAACATGATTTTAAAGCCAGAGGGAAGATTCCAGTACAGATGGGATTTAAGGAAGTAGAAAAGGCATTTAAACAGCTGTGTGTCAAAGCGGGACCAGTGGAGGAAAAGGAAAAAGAGACTTCGATTCCTGCTGGGTATGAAGAAGGGATGAGGCTTTTTCCAGTAAAAGCAGAGAAAACCACACATTATACCTCTCCGCCGAAACCATTCAATGAAGATACGCTCCTCGCTGCAATGGAAACAGCCGGTAATAAGGAGTTTGATTCTGAAACAGAAAAGAAAGGGCTGGGGACTCCGGCAACAAGGGCAAGTATCATTGAAAAATTGGTTTCTTCCGGTTATGCACAGAGAAAGGGTAAGCAGATATTACCAAGTACCGAGGGAAAGGAATTGGTAAAGGTCATGCCAGAGTATCTGAAATCAGCAGTAATGACAGCGGAATGGGAGAACCAGCTGTTGCTGATGGAAAAGGGAGAGATTACAGATACTCAGTTTATGGGAGAGATTACTTCTCTTGTACGTAAGATTTTAGAGGTATGCAGGGAGATACCGGAAGAGGAACGCAGGAGATTCCAGATGGAGAGGGAAGTGATCGGCAAATGTCCGGTCTGTGGCTGTGATGTTTTCGAGGGGAAACAGAATTTTTACTGCTCAAACCGTCAGTGTGATTTTGCCCTTTGGAAAGAAAACCGTTTCCTGGGAAGCATGGAGAAAAATCTGGATAAAAAGATGGCAAGAGAACTTCTTGATAAGGCTTGTACCCATGTAAAAGGTCTGTATTCTAAAAAGAAAGATATGAAATTTGATGCAGATCTGTTACTCACGCTGGAGGATGGCAAGCCGAGATTCCATCTGGAATTCCCAAAGAAGAAAAAGAAATAAGACAAGGAGGTAAAGCGATATGTCTAAATTACAGGACATCCGGGATCTGGCACAGGAACATGCCGTATCAGTGAGCAGTTCGCCAGGGGATTGGATGGATTATATGGACACAGCATCAAGGTTATACCGTTATTCTTTTTCAGACCAGCTTCTGATCCATGCACAGCATCCGGAAGCAACGGCCTGTGCATCACTGGAATTATGGAATGAAAAGATGTTCCGATGGGTGAACCGTGGTGCAAGGGGAATCGCCCTGCTTGATGAAACAGGACAGCATACCAGACTCCGTTATGTGTTTGATATTTCGGATACCCACATGGTAGCCGGGGGCAGAAGCCCGTATCTGTGGCAGATGCAGGAACACCAGAGAGAAGAGATCCTCACCCATCTGGCAGAGGTCTATGCTCTGGAAGAAAAGGATACAGCAACTTTGCAGGATGCATTGATGGCAGTCGCAAGGGAAATGGTCAGTGATAATCTGGAGGAATACCTGGACGGATTGGAATATGCGGTAGAAGATACTTATCTGGAAGATTTGGATGAGGTGACGATCCGCAGTGATTTCCGTCAGCTGGCAACAGACAGTGTTTACTATATGCTTTCCAGACGATGCGGGCTTGACCCGATGGAGCTTCTGGAAGAAGAGGATTTCATGCATATCACGGACTATAATCGTCTGTCCGTCCTCACATTCCTTGGAAATGCGGCAAGCCAGCTCAGTGAGAGTATTCTGATTGATATTGGAAAGACCGTACATAAAATTTCTCTGGAAGAAGCGAGAAAAGAGGTTGAAATTTCCAATGAAAGGAATTATAATAACTTTACCGCGTTAATGCGTGAAACTAAAAATCAGGACGTAGAAAACAAAAAAGCAGAAAATATTGAAAATGAAGGAGGAACCGATTATGGAACTGACATATCATCGCAAGGGGGATTACCTGTTTCCGAATCTGACCGTCGAAGAGGAAGAAGTGACGATCGGGAAATACGGGATGCTGCGGAGGACATTTCTGAAAGAACACAAGAACAGTCTTTATCAGAGCCTGTTCCTGACTGGGAAGCTGAACCGTCATCTGGAGCAGATCGAGAAAGCAGCACAGGAGAGAATGGACTGCCAGATGGAGAAATTGCTGGAGAAGAATCCGGCACCGGACAAGGAAGCAGATCCGATGGCATGGACAGCACACATGAACGCACTGATGGCAACAGCGGAAGAGAGCATCTTGACGGAATTGGTATACAGTTAGTCGAAGATACAAGAGAAGATGGATTGAGTAAAGCAGAGGAAGAAATCGCCTCTGCTTTATCTTTGCCCGAATATCCCACCGCAAATGAGCAAAGGCGGCAGATAGAGGAAAGGGCAGCTGCCCTTTATGCCGGGGAGATTCCGATACCAGAGAGCGTTGTCGATGAGATTTTACGGACAGGAGGAAACCGGGCGGGTAGTCAGCTTCGTATCATCTACAATTTTATGAGCGAACAGACCCCGGAGGAATATACGGAGTTTGTGAAACGTGAATACCGAGAAGGCGGAAAAGGGTTTCAGATTGATGGAAATGAATATTCGGTCTGGTTTGATGAAACCGGGATGCAGATTGCAGTAGGGCATACGGTCACAGACCAAATTTTAGATAAGGCATTTTTATCATGGGAAGATGTCAGCGGACGTATCCATCAGCTTTTAGATCAGGGTGAATATGCACCGCAGTCTGTATTGGATGCGGCAAGAAGTAATGCAGTAAAAGAACACGCCCAGGCTCTTGCTTATATGAAAGGGGATATGGCAGAAGGGGTAGCGGAGATTGTCTTTGACGAAGAGGACTTACCACATCTTCGCAGTATTTATCCAGAGATCACGGATTATTTAGAAGAAAAAATAGAAGATCCCCAGTGGCTTTCGGAACTGAATGAAAGACTGGATGCACTGGCAGAAGCCTATGAAATGGACAGTTCCTTTATGCGTTTCCATCATTATAATCCTATAAATATCTCAAAGCAGTTTCAGAAATTTGCACAGGAGGTCATCCCTTATCAGGCAAGAGACGGGTTTGCATGGAAAGAACATCAGATGTTCATTACCCAGGATGAGATTGACGCATTTCTCGCAAAGGGAGGCCCTTATTCTGAAAGCAGGCTCAGAACCTATTCCTTTTATCTGTTACATGAGGATGAAAAAACCAGAACTGATTTTATCAAAGAACAGTATGGAATTGGCGGAGGCAGTCATGCACTGTCAGGGGCAGATGATTCTCATTCAAACTATGATGGAAAAGGATTGTTTCTTGCCAGAGGCAGTTATAGTGATCCACATACTTCGGTTTTATTATCCTGGAAGAAAGTTGCAAGCAGAGTAGCCTATCTGATAAAGAACGACCAGTTCCTGCAGGCAGAAGATTATGTCCATATGCCGGAGTATGAACGGGAGCAGATGGCGAATAAGGTACTTCGTTTTTATGACCGTCTGCCAGAAGAAATGGACAGACCATTTACGGATGACTTTTTCTGGGAAAACCCAAGAAAAGAAATGGTGGCAGTCTTAGAGAATCCAGAGCAGGCAGAGGAACTGTTACAGAAGATGGATGCGGCATTGGCAGCTCTGCCATTGGATTTTGAAGCATATGGGACAAACTACCAGCAGAAAACAGAACTTCTTTCGGAACTTCATCAGTATGTAGAGGGTACTTATACGATTTTCCCTACACCGGAAATAGAACCGTCCTTTGCGGAACCATCCGGACATCAGATGACCATGTTTGATTTTCTGGATACCAGGGCAATGACAGATCCAACCGTAGTAGATATGGCAGATGTGGAGGAAGTAGAAGAGAAAGAGGTTACTGCCGAAGAAGCTGTTCCAGAAAGTCAGGAACAGGAAACAACGAAAGATTCTGAGGAACAGGAACAAAATGAACCAGAGGAAGAGATAACAGCTAAAACAGCAGAAGAACTGGCAGAGTCCTGGGATGAGGGCGTTTTTGAGTATCAGGGGTATCACTTTGAAGCAGTAGGAATATTGCCGGAAGGAATAGAGGGGAAAGATCTGGTTGCACAGACCCGTTCCAATACAGAACTGCATTTATCGACCTATCATACAGAAGATTTCCCAAAGTATTCTTATGATGATTTTTATGCAGTCAGCAATGCACCAACTGCCGATGTGTTCCGGTGTCTGGAAACCGGACGCAATTATATTCTCGGAGAAAATGAACTGTTTGGATATGAGGGAGAATTTCAACCATATTTAAAACCGGAAGCAGAAAAGATTGTAACAGAACCGCACAACTTTCGGATTCAGGATAATGACCTTGGAGCAGGTGGTCCGAAAGCAAAGTATAAAGCAAATATGGAAGCTATCCATTTGTTACAGACTTTGGAGAAAGAAGAACGTCTGGCAACACCCGAAGAACAGGAAAGCTTATCCCGTTATGTTGGCTGGGGTGGTATCCCACAGGCATTTGAAGAAAATAACAGCAGCTGGGCAAATGAGTATCTGGAGTTAAAGAATACCTTATCACCGGAAGAGTACAGTGCAGCAAGGGCATCGACCTTAAATGCTTTTTATACGTCCCCGACTGTAATCCGAAGCATGTATGAAGCACTGGAAAATATGGGACTGAAGCAGGGGAATATCCTGGAGCCATCGTGTGGTGTCGGGAACTTTATGGGACTGATCCCGGAGAGTATGAGCAAAGCCAATATGTACGGTGTGGAACTCGACCCGGTTTCGGGTAGGATTGCAAAACAGCTTTACCAGAAAAATAAGATTGCGGTGCAGGGATTTGAGGAAACCAATTACCCAGACAGCTTTTTTGATTGTGTGGTAGGAAATGTTCCGTTTGGAGCATATCAGGTCAGTGACCGCAGATATGACAGGCATCATTTTATGATTCATGATTATTTTATTGCAAAATCCCTTGATCTGGTGCGTCCTGGCGGCGTGGTTGCAGTGGTAACTTCCAGTGGAACGATGGATAAACAGAATCCGGCGGTGAGACAGTATATCGCAAACCGGGCAGAACTGCTTGGAGCCATCCGATTACCCAATAATGCGTTCCAAAGAAATGCCAATACCAGTGTTGTTTCGGATATTTTATTTTTCCAGAAAAGAGACAGGGCATCCATTGAGGAACCGGAATGGTTAAATTTAAAGGAAACTGCAGGAGGATATTCGGTCAATGCTTATTTTGCAGAGCATCCGGAAATGGTGCTTGGTGAGTTTACCACAGAAAGTACCCAGTATGGAAAGCAGGAAGTGACCGTAAAGCCCAAAGAAGGCATTACCTTAGAAGAACAGTTAAAAGAAGCTGTCCAGAATATCCATGGCACAATTACCGAATTGGAACTTTCTGACACGGAACTGGAGGAGGATGTTGTCTCTATCCCGGCAGACCCGGAGGTAAAGAATTTCAGTTTTACTGTGGTAGATGATGAAGTTTATTACCGGGAAAATTCTGTGATGAACCGGATGGAACTTCCGGCTATGACAACGGAGCGTGTCAAAGGCATGGTAAAGATTCGTGATGCAACAAATGAACTGATCCGGTGTCAGATGGAAGAAGGAAGCGATGAACAGATTACAAAGCTGCAGGGGAAACTGAATGAAGAATATGATACGTTTACTGCAAAGTATGGTTTACTCAGCAGCAATGCCAATAAGAGGGCATTTAGTCAGGACAGCAGCTATTGTCTTTTGACTTCTCTGGAATTTCTGGATGACAAGGGAAATCTGAAACGAAAAGCAGATATTTTTACCAAGCGTACAATCCGTCGGGCAGAAACAGTAACTTCCGTGGATACTGCCAGTGAAGCACTTGCGGTTTCCATTGGTGAGAGGGCAGGCGTTGACCTTTCCTATATGGCACAGCTTTCCGGGAAAACAGAAGAGGAGCTTACCGAAGAACTGGCAGGAGTGATCTTTAAGAATCCAATCAGTGAAAAGTGGGAGCCGTCGGATGAATACCTTTCGGGAAATGTAAGGGAGAAGTTGCAGATTGCCAAACAGTTTGTAGAACACCGCCCGGAATATCAGGTGAATGTACAGTATTTGGAGCAGGTACAACCGAAAGATCTGGATGCATCAGAGATTGAGGCAAGACTTGGAGCAACCTGGATTTCAGAGGATTATATCACACAGTTCATGGCAGAGACATTCCATACTCCAAGATATTATGTAGGGGACAAAATCAAAGTCCAGTATGCAGAAGTGACCGGACAGTGGAATGTCATGGGAAAAAGCGTGGACAGCTATGGAAATGCTCTTGTCACTTCCACTTATGGAACACAGAGAGCCAATGCATACCGCCTTTTGGAAGATGCCTTAAACCTTAGAGATACCAAGATTTATGACACGGTACAGGATGCCGATGGGGAACACCGGGAATTAAACCGGAAGGAAACGATGCTGGCACAGCAGAAGCAGGAGCTGATCAAAGAGGAATTTAAGGAATGGATATTTAAAGACCTGCACCGACGGGAAGATTTATGTAAGATTTACAATGAACGATTTAACAGTATCCGCCCACGAGAATATGATGGAAGTCATATTCAGTTTGTCGGTATGAATCCAGAGATTACCCTGATGCCGCACCAGAAAAATGCGGTGGCTCATGTATTATATGGAAACAATACGTTACTGGCACACTGCGTAGGAGCAGGAAAAACTTTTCAGATGATCGCTGCTGGTATGGAATCAAAACGGTTGGGACTATCACAGAAGAATCTCTATGTCGTACCAAATCATTTGACAGAGCAATGGGGCAGTGACTTTTTACGTCTTTATCCGGGGGCAAATATCTTGGTGGCAACGAAGAAAGATTTTGAACCGGCAAACCGAAAACGGTTCTGTTCCCGCATTGCGACAGGGGATTATGATGCGGTGATTATCGGACATACGCAGTTTGAGAAAATCCCTCTTTCAAAGGAACGTCAGATTGCCATGTTGGAACAGCAGATTGCAGACATTACATTTTCTATTGAAGAAGCAGCACATCAGGCAGGGCAGAATTATACCATCAAGCAGTTGGAAAAAACCAAGAAGAGTCTGCAGGCAAGAATGAAAAAACTCAATGACCAGACCAGAAAAGATGATGTAGTAACTTTCGAGCAGTTAGGTGTAGACAGGCTGTTTGTGGATGAAAGCCATGGCTTTAAGAACCTCTTTTTATACACAAAAATGCGAAATGTGGCAGGTATTTCACAGACGGATGCACAGAAAAGTTCCGATATGTTTATGAAATGCCGGTACATGGATGAACTGACAGGCGGCAGAGGAATTACTTTTGCAACGGGTACTCCCGTATCGAATAGTATGACGGAACTTTACACCATCATGCGTTATCTTCAGTATGACACACTTATGCGTATGGGTATGGGACACTTTGATTCCTGGGCGGCAACGTTCGGGGAGACAGTAACCGCAATCGAATTATCACCGGAAGGAACGGGCTATCGTGCAAAAACACGGTTTGCCCGTTTTTTTAATCTTCCGGAGCTGATCTCTATTTTTAAAGAAGCTGCGGATATTCAGACATCGGATATGCTGAATCTTCCTGTACCGGAAGCAGAGTTTATCAATGAAGTCTTAAAACCAAGTGAAGAACAGCAGGAAATGGTCAGTGCCTTTTCTGAACGTGCGGAAGATGTAAGAGCCGGCCTTGTGAATCCAACGGTAGATAACATGCTTAAGATTACCAATGACGGAAGAAAATGTGCATTGGATCAGAGGTTGTTAAATGAACTTCTACCGGATGCAGAAAAAAGCAAGGTCAATACCTGTGTGGAAAATGCTTTTCAGGTATGGGATGAGGGAAAAGCAGACAGGACAACACAGCTGATCTTCTGTGACCTGTCTACTCCAAAAGGGGATGGGACTTTCAACGTATATGATGATGTCCGGAACAAACTGGTTGCCAGAGGAATCCCGAAAGAAGAGATTGCGTTTATCCATGAATACAACACGGAGGCAAAGAAAGCGGAACTGTTTGCAAAGGTACGGGCCGGGCAGGTGAGAATCCTTATGGGTTCCACTCCAAAACTCGGTGCTGGTACCAACGTACAGGACAGGCTCATTGCCCTCCATCACCTTGACTGTCCGTGGAAGCCGTCTGATCTGGAACAGCAGGAAGGACGTATTTTAAGACAGGGAAACCAGAATGACAAAGTAAAGATATTCCGGTATGTGACGGAGAACACTTTTGATGCGTATATGTGGCAGATTTTGGAGAATAAGCAGAAGTTCATCAGTCAGATCATGACCAGTAAATCCCCGGTCAGAGCTTGTGAAGATGTGGATGATACGGCACTGTCCTATGCAGAGATCAAGGCACTTGCTACAGGAAATCCGTATATTAAGGAAAAAATGGATCTGGATGTGCAGGTGAGTAAGCTGAAACTCTTAAAGGCAAACCATACCAGTCAGATTTATCGTCTGGAATCCGATATTGCAAAGAATTTCCCGGTACAGATTAGTGCATTGAAAGAACGGATTGCCGGGATGCAGGTGGATTCGCAGGTAGTAAAAAGCGTGGATTTACAGGATAATGACACATTTGCCATGACGGTAGGAAATGTCCTTTATGAAGATAAGAAAGAAGCAGGCGAAGCGTTGATCGCTGCCTGTGCAGGGCTAAAAACCGTTAGCACCGGCGGAAAGGTCGGGGAATATCATGGGTTTACTTTATCTGCTTCCTACAATATGTTCTCCAATGCATTTGAACTGACGGTCAAAGGAAAATGTTCTTATAAGCTGGAAATCGGAAAAGACCCGGTAGGAAATATGCAGCGTATCCATAACACCCTTTCTTCCATTGACAGGAAGCTGACGGAAAGTGAGCAGAAATTGGAAACTGTACAACAGCAGCTTGCTACTGCACAGGAAGAGGTAAAGAAACCATTCCCGAAAGAAGCAGAGCTGAATGAAAAGATGGAACGGTTATCCGAGTTAAATGCATTGCTGAACATGGATGAAAAGGGTAATGAGACGATTATGGCAGATGAGGATATTGGCAGAGAAGGAAGCTGCACAGACAGCAGGGATGCCATAGAAGAAAAAGAACTTCCGGAAACAGCAGACAGAATCCATAAGCCGTCTATTCTGGAACGCTTAAAGCAGGAGAAGGCACAGCAGAATACAGCGGAACAGCCACCTGTACAGAAAGCTGCAAAGAAAAAACACGAACAGGAGTTATAAAAGATTTCCCGTCAGAGTTTTCTCTGGCGGGGACATAAAATGGAGGGTTTGTTTATGGCAAATAATATAGAAAAACAGTTAAAAGAAATATCGGAACGGCTGGAGCAGGGAGTAAAGGAAATCTTTACATCGGAGCGATATACCGAATATCTGAATACCATGTCAAAGTTCCATAATTACAGCTTTAATAACACGCTGCTGATCACCATGCAGAAACCGGAAGCAACACTGGTGGCAGGGTATCAGGCATGGCAGAAGAAGTTTAACCGTCATGTAAAACGTGGAGAGAAAGGAATCCAGATCATTGCACCAGCACCGATCCGGGAGAAACAGGAGATTGAAAAGATCGACCCGGTAACAAAAGAGCCTGTGATTGGGGATGATGGACAGCCGGAAACAGAGATTGTGGAGATGGTGATACCGAGATTCCGCATAACGACAGTGTTTGATGTCAGCCAGACAGAGGGAGAACCGATCGCAGAACTGGAGGTGCCGGAGCTTACCGGAAGTGTACAGTTTTATGATACGTTCATGCAGGCATTGCAGAATATTTCTCCTGTACCGATCCGCATGATGAATGTGGAAGGGGAAGCAAAAGGCTATTATCACCAGACAGAAAAATATATTGCGATAAAGGAAGATATGAGTAATGTCCAGACGATGAAAACCGGAATCCATGAAGTGAGCCACGCATTGCTGTATGACCGGGAAGTAATGGATGCGGAAGGAGTCTTAAAAGACCAGACAACAAAGGAAGTGGAAGCAGAAAGTATCGCTTACATTGTCTGCAACCATTTTGGTCTGGATACTTCAGAATATTCGTTTACCTATATCGCCAGCTGGTGTGAGAGCAAGGATATGAAAGCACTTCGAGCATCTATGGATACTATCCGGAAAACGTCTGCGGAAGTCATTGGGAATATCGAAACACAGATACACGAGCTGGAAATGGAAAGACCAATCGAAGATGCAAGTCTTGAAAATATAGAAGAAACAGCTATGCAGTATGCCCACCGGCTGATCGAAGCGGCAGAGGATGCAAGTAGGGGAAATTTTACGGATAGTCAGAGAAATCTTATTGTGAATTTTGCATATAAGATGGACGACAAAGACGAAGTGCTTGGACTGGTGAACCGTATGATGACTGCAATCCGCAGACCGGGAAGTGAATATACGAGAAGCCTTATGAATGAAACACAGGCACAGATTGACAATTTCCCAGATGGCATGATCGGTTTTACAGAAATGCACGAAGCAGGAATCCGACTGGAACACATGTATCCTCTTGAAAAAAACAGGGCAGTAGAATTGTATCGTGAGGGTGCGGAAGTTTTTCTCTTACATGGAAATCCAGACAATCCAGAGCAGGCAGGACAGATTCTTGCAGAAAC
>ENA-OPCP01001010-OPCP01001010.1-human-gut-metagenome-genome-assembly--contig:-NODE-1010-length-20057-cov-2.949505_pt1 | contig 20057 bp, 20 predicted proteins | sample MGYA00241563_ERZ501477 | MGnify/ENA primary metagenome ERZ501477 (study PRJEB25962, sample SAMEA2042572) | human gut metagenome | biome: human gut; feature: human-associated habitat; material: faeces... | reverse complement strand
CCCTTACGCGGTGGCCATTGTGCAAGACCACGATTCGTCGCCTCCTCGATAAGACGCACGAACACGCGGGACCACGCCCACACCACAACAACACACACCATTTGAATAACCGGCCAACTCCAATACATCATGCCCGGATCCTCGGCGGGAGCGCCACCCCACGCTAGCTTGACCACGCCCATAACCACTTCGCTCAATCCTGCACCAAACAGCACAAAAGTGGCCATGGTGGCAACGGCAAGCGTAATCAACGCATTTTTGAACACAGGTCTCAGCCCCAACACATATCGGCGTCGATGCGCATGCGCCCAAATCTTACGTACGAGCACAATCAGCCACAGCACGCCGATCACCAGTAGCAACAGCACCATGCTGGCATGCAGCACCACGAGATAAATGGTCAGCCCGCTGTTCGCCTGCAATTCCAACGGCACCGCAATCGACTGATACAAGTTGGTACCGGCCACACGTTCGCTGGTCTGCTCCAGTCCTTGCGTGGTACCGACGGCCCAACTGATCACATCATCCACGTAGGCGTCGGCGAACGGAGTGCCGCTGTTGGACTCGTCGCCGAGCCGGAGCACATGGTTGGCGATCGGATATGTGCGCACGGTCACGTCCCAATTGCCCGCCTTATGCGCCATGTCGATGATTTTCTCCGTACCTTCCACCTGCGCGGTCATCACATCTTTGGTGCCGTACGCCACAAGCGTGGGAATGGAATAGGCTTGGGGATTCAACGTGTCGAGGTCGAGATTGGTCAGGCCGAACAATTCCGCATCGATGTTGAACGCGCGGCGCACAATGGACTGGTATCCATCATGCGCTCCGACCAGCGCGAAATCCTGCGCCGCAAGGAATCCCAACGAATGTCGTGGCGAATACACCATTGGGCTCAGCAACACCTGGAATGCCACGTCGGGGTCTTGATCAAGCAGATATGAGGAAATCCAAGTGCTTTCGGAAGTCGCGTAAATGCCGACATTCGAAGCGTCAACGTTGTCGAGATCACGCAACATGGTGATGACCTGATCGTAAATGGCCGCGGAGCCCGGGTAATCACGGGTCGCATCGTTGGTGGACCATACCGGCTTGTCGAGCACGGCCGTCACGAAGCCTGCGGATGAGAGATCGGTGGCCATGTCTCCAAATGAGTTGTCACAGGTACCATATCCGGCACCATGCATGAACACCACGCCGGGCCGATTGTTTCCCGCGTCTTTCGGCTCTCGAATCAACACTTTGACCTGTTGTATTTCACCGGTTGACGGCTGTTTCGCCTCAATGGTGACATATCGTTGCGTCACTTCGTAATCGCCTCGTTTGGCAAGGGTTTTGCCGGAAGGATTATCGAAGGTCACTGCCGTGTCGGATGATAACGTTTCGATGGTTTGACCGGTTGGCTCGTACTTCCATGACGATGCCGTCAAATTGGATACCGACACCAGAATGCCCAGCAGGATGATGAAGATAGGCAGACTGACCATCAGCCGTCTGCCCCTCGTCCACTGACTGGATTGGCTCTCCGCGCTGGACATGACTGACTGACGTTCCTGATCTGACACGCCGTTCATTGTACCGACTCCAGCTGAAATGGCAATCGACAACCAGCAAAACCAGCGGGCGGCCGATCACAATCTGCAATCGACCGCCCGCGGTCAGCGAAATCAACAATTGCCTTGCGCCACCGGCACCACCACCGGTCCTGTGGCGTTGACGGGCACCTGTCCGTCCGCTTCCATCTGCGCGGCGATCTCCTGCGCTTTGACCAGCAGCGTTTCCACAATCTGGTCTTCCGGCACGGTTTGAATGACTTTGCCCTTGATGAAAATCTGTCCCTTGCCGTTGCCGGATGCCACACCCAAATCGGCTTCACCGGCCTCGCCCGGACCGTTGACGATGCAGCCCATAACAGCCACGCGAATCGGCGCGGTCACATCCTTTAAACCTTCGGTCACCGCATTGGCCAACTGAATCACATCAACCTGGGAACGACCGCAGCTCGGGCAGGAGATAATGTCGAACTTGCGCGGACGCAATCCCATGTATTCCAGCAGCTTGCACCCGACTTTCACTTCTTCGACGGGCGGTGCCGACAGCGAAACGCGAATCGTGTCTCCAATGCCTTCAGCCAGCAGCGCACCGAATGCCAAACAGCTTTTGATGGTGCCCTGCCATGCCGGTCCAGCTTCGGTGACACCAAGATGCAACGGCCAATCACCCTTGGAAGCGAGCAGACGATACGTTTCCACCATGGTGATCACATCATGATGCTTGACGGAAATCTTGAAATCATGGAAGCCGACGTCTTCGAACATGCGCGCTTCCTTCATGGCGGACGCAACCAGTGCCTCCGGCGTCGGACCGCCATATTTCGCATACAGTTCCTTATCGAGCGAGCCCGCGTTCACGCCGATGCGCAACGAAATGCCCGCGTCCGTGGCGGCTTTGCAAATGGAAGGGCCAACCTCGTCGAATTTGCGGATGTTGCCGGGGTTCACACGCACCGCAGCGCAGCCCGCGTCAATGGCCTGGAACACGTATTTGCTTTGGAAATGAATATCGGCGATGACCGGAATCGGTGATTTCCTTACGATTTCCGGCAATGCGTCGGCATCATCCTGGCTTGGTACGGCCACACGCACGATATCGCAGCCGGCTGCGGTCAGTTCGGCGATCTGCTGCAATGTTGCGGGCACATTGGCGGTCAGCGTGTTGGTCATGGATTGCACCGAAATTGGGGCTCCCCCACCGACTGGAACGGGACCGACCATAATACGGTGCGATTTGCGGCGCGGATGCAGCGGGCTTTCGCTAATGGCTGCCTCACCGGTTTTACGGAACGGCTTTTCGATTTCTGGCATACGTCAAATCCTTGCAATAACAAGGCTCCCGACTTAGGGAGCCTTGCGTCACTTACGTTTCGTCTGTTTGTTTTGTTTCGTTTTCCGTTACTTGTTTATCAGGTCGTCGGCTCGACGACGGGCTTCCAGCTCGAGTTGGCTCATTTCCTCCACGGAAGCGAATAGCGGATTGCCGCGCAGTTCCGCATCCATTTCGTCCAACACTTCCTTGACGGTATCGACGATGCCGAGATATGGCAAGCGATGTTCGAGGAAGGCGTGAACGGCCTGTTCGTTGGCAGCATTCAGCACGGCCGTATGCTTTTCGGAAGCTTCCAAGCAATGTCGAGCCAAGCTCACTGCGGGGAATGCCTCATCGTCAAGCGGTTCGAACGTCCACATGGCGGCTTTCGTCCAATCACAGGCCGCTGCGATGTTGCCAAGTCGTTCGGGAGCCGATAGGCCAAGCGCGATCGGCAGACGCATATCAGGCGGTGAAGCCTGTGCGATGGTGGCGCCATCGCGGAATTCCACCATGGAATGCACGATGGATTGCGGGTGCACGGTCACGTCGATACGGCTCGGAGGCACGTCGAACAGACGGCTCGCTTCGATGACTTCAAGCCCCTTGTTCATCAACGTGGACGAGTTGATGGTCACCACCGGACCCATATTCCAAGTAGGGTGGTTCAACGCCTGTTCAGGCGTGATGTCGGTCATCTGCTCGCGTTTCCAACCGCGGAACGGACCTCCGGAAGCGGTGACCACGAGTTTCGACACTTCACCGTGCGTGCCCGAACACAACGATTGCCAGATGGCGGAATGTTCGGAATCAACCGGATTGATCTGCTGCGCACGAACCTGTGCGTCGAACAGCAGATGACCGCCGGCCACAACGGATTCCTTGTTGGCGAGCGCCAGCTGCGATCCTGCCTGCAGTGCCGCAATCGAAGGTTCAAGGCCGATGGATCCGGTAATGCCGTTCAACACCACGTCGGCACCGGATCCGGCCATGGCGATTACCGCTTCCGACCCGGCCATGATTTCCACATGGCTTGCGCCGGCTTGGTTTAGCGCATCTTGGAGCGCATGGACCGCGTTTGTATTGAAGATGGCGACTTTCGAAACGTGAAATTGGACCGCCTGTTGGGCCAGAAGTTCCACGTGGGAGCCGCCTGCCGCAAGTCCGACCACGTTGAAACGGTCGAGATGGCGGGAGATGACGTCAAGTCCTTGGGTGCCGATGGATCCGGTGGATCCCAGAATGACTACGGTTGAGGTTTGCATGGGTTATGCGTGTGCTCCGTATTTGTTTTGGATTATTCGTGTGAACGCGAAAACAGGCTGACGGTCACGTCAGCCTGTTCAGTGCGATTGCCTATTCAAAAGAGGGGAACGACAGGTCGGGAATATCGACATCCAGATTGCTGTTGGATGCTTCGAACATCGGATTGGTTGCCGGCTTGATTTCGTTCCTCTTCTCTTCCTCTGCCGGTTTCGCCGGTTCAACGGGAGTTGCCGTTGTCGAGTGATCTGCGGAGGTTGCTGGTTCCAGCGCGAAGGAGGGTGGGACGGTCGGCAAGGTTCCGAGATTAATCGAGTCGGTATTGACCTGCGGAAGGTTCGGCGTCGACAGGCTTGGCATGCGCGGGGTGAACGTGTCTTCGACCGGATCGGGAGCGTCGATGTTCTGGGCCATCTGCGCCAAGGCAGCCAACGAAGAATCGGGAGCGATGTTGATGCCGTGAGATTCTTCCGGCTGATGTGCGACCGAAGTGTCTGGAATCACAGGAGCCGCAGGCGCGGCCGGAGCGTCATAGCTCGGCGCGCCATCATCAGAAAGCGGATTGAACGCTTCGGTTTCCGTTCCTGCGGAAGATGGCTCCTCGTCAACCGCATTGGACGCTTTGAACAGGTGTGCCAACGACTGTTCCGGAGCCGCTGGAGCAACCGGAGCGGCCTGAGGTTCCGGCGTTACAGGAGCTGCCGGAGTTACCGGAGCCGACGGGGTGCTGATGGTTGGCTGGAACACAGGCGGAACCACGGGAGCATACGTCGACGCAGCGGTCTGAGTGGCCGGAATGCTCACCGGGGACGTTGCAGGCGTGGTGAAAATCTCACGTTCCGCCTTATTCAAAGCGTCGAAGGAGTCAGTGCTGTTTTGAACCTGAGCGGGCTGCGCAATAGGTTCTGCGGAAACGGCTGGAACTGCGAATAACGGCGAGACCACCTGCGTCTCTTGGGATGCCAGACTGGTTGCGGGCGGATTGGCTGCGGCCATCGCGCTTTCGGAGGGCTCGCCCACGAAGTCGGCCACACGAGCATAGGATTCGAGTCTGGTCAGCAGCTGCACGCATTCGTTCAGGTAATAATCCACCTGACGCTCGTCATAGCCACGCTTGCCCTTGCGCTGGGTGAAGATCACATTCGCCACGGTCTGGGAGTTCAGATCGACAAGTTTCTTGGCATCGTCTTCCGACACTTCCTCAACGCCGAGCTCGCCAGCGGCCTTCGTCAGGCACTGATCGACGATGCGATCCACTTGCTTGCGGTCATAGCTCGGCTCCTTGCCTTCTCCTGGCTTGAAACGTTCGCCGTGCTCACGTTTGGAATGGGCGTCAAGCTGGCGGAACAGACTTTCGGTCTGCGCTTTCCACGCCACACGACCATGCTGCGAAATCTCCCATGTGGTCTGCTTGTCCACCACGGCGCGCTCCAAACGAGCAAGGGCCGCGTCCACTTGGGCGATCACATAGCCGCCTTTGACCAAATCGAAAGAAACATTCTGAATATCATGCTGGGTGAGTTGCGCTCCCTCACCTTCGTACAGCATGTGCGCACGCTCAAGAAAAGCGTCCACCTGTTCGGAATCATACCCCCACTTGCGCTTTGAAGTACGAGCGATCCCCGATGCGTTCCTCTCGGATTCAGGTTCCTGCGCCATTGGCTATCGACCTCCTACTGCACTACTCAACGTCCTTACTCTACGTGATTGATTCGACGCTTTTGGCTTTCTTGTGGAAAATTCAGCGAATCGACACTCAAATCACACCATTTTTCACGCATTTACTATGGAAGGAACCCCTATTGGGCAGCGCGACACACGTTGAAGCTGTCGCAGGCAACGAATACTGTACAGTAGAGCTTTGCGGGCGATTAGCTCAGTTGGTTAGAGCGCCACCTTTACACGGTGGATGTCGGGGGTTCGAGTCCCTTATCGCCCACCTGCATCAACGCCTTTAATCTCAACGTTTTCAGTGGTTTCAGCGCCACTACGCAGTCCATGTGCCCACGTTTTGCCCACATCCTGCGAAGCGACCTGCACCGCAGCGTCGATGGTACGAGCCACGTCATCCAGGTCGGAATCAAAGAGGTCGGCGTACACGTCCAACGTCATGGCCGCGCTCTTATGACCAAGCATGCGCTGCAAAGCCTTGATGTTCGCGCCGGCATGCACCGCGATGGAAGCGGCGGTATGCCGCAGGTCATGCGGCGGCAGAGGCTCCACGCCCGCCCTCCTGCACGCGCTGATGAACCATGTGCGGTTATTCCCTGCCCCAGCAGCCGACTGGTTGCGCGGAGGACGGCCAAGATGGTCGCGGAAAACCCAATTGGACGGCCCTTTGCCGGCCAGCACGGGAAGCAGCGCCTCGCCGACTATGGATGGCATTGGCACGTCGCGCATCTCATGCGACTTCGGCGAGATTTCCGACCATTCGCTGCCGATGCGCGCAACATTCCGTCGGACGTGGATTCGGCGGCGTCCATAGTCCACGTCCTCCACCCTCAGCCCGCACATCTCGCCCCAACGCAGGCCGCACAGTCCAAGCACCAGCACGAGCGCCTTGCGGTCGGTCGGCTGGATACGTGCCCTTCCCGCCTCGTCCGCGACGGCCAGCAATTGGTCGATGGTCAGGTACCGGTGCAGTCGCCTGCCCTCGCGCCTGGGCAGCGCGAGTTCGTCGGTCGGAGCCTTGGCGATGAGCCTGTTTTTGACGGCGAGATCGCAGATTCCTTTGAGCACGCCGACGATCTTGAGCACCGTGCTTGGGGCCAGTTTTTCCGCCTTGCCGCTGATAAAGGCCTGTAATTCACGGTGTGTGATGGAGCCTATCTGCCGTGCCGCGTATTCCGGCTCCACGTGCGTCTTCCAGGTGATTTCGTCGGTGCGGATGGTGTTTGGCTTGAGGATCGGACGGCGTGAGTCCATCCATTCCTCAAAGACCTCACTGACGAGGGCGCGGCCAGCCGACTGGTCTACGAAGCTGCCGTCCCTTTTGGCAGCATTGACATGCTGGTCGCCCCACGCTTCCGCGTCCATCTTGCGGCGGAATCCTCTTTTGCCTGTGGGCGTGCCGTCCGGTTTGCGGTATCTGACTTCGTATCTTTTACCGGCTTTGGTGGCGTATTGGCGGATGGTGTAGGCCATGCTGGTCTCCTTTTGCTGACATGGCCGATTATATAAGAGAGGCGGAGCCTCGCATTGCCCGGCTCCGCCTTGTCCATCGTGTCAGCAAAGGACGATTTACAGTCTAGTGTGCGACACGCCCGACTTGATTATTACCGCACTTGCGGTAATATAAGAGTGTCAGCAAAGGAAAGGAACACGAAATGGCACACTACGACATCACCCACACCTGCGGACACGACGAACGCATCGAACTCTTCGGCAAGACCAGCGAACGCGAACGCCGCATCGAATGGCTCCAAGAGCGCCCCTGCACGGAATGCTGGAAAAAGGAACGCGCAGCCGAGGCCGAAGCCCGCAAGAACAAGGAAGCCGCCATGATCGTCGAAAAGCTCGGCAACGACGCCGCAGACGCCATCAACGCCCTCTCCAACGCCTCCTGCACCTTGGAAGGCAGCGCAAAGCAGGTCGCATGGGCCGAGGACATTCGCTCCAAGTGCATCGCCCGGGCCCTCGACCGGTTAAGCGACCTTGCGGCACGCCTCCCCGGCGAGGCCACCGCCCAGCAGTCCGCCGCCCTCGCCGCCCGCTGCAATGCCATCGCCTCCGTGATCGCCAACAAACCGTCGGCGGCATGGTGGATCGATAACCGCGACGACATTGACAAGGCGGTTGTGCGCGAAGCTATCAAGTCGCTCGCCTGACCCGAGCAAAATGTGATACGATGGCGTTGTCGCACCGGAATGTTGAGTGTCCGGTTGAAACAGCTTCGGCTCAATCCGAAGCGCGTGGATTGAAATTATGTGCAATATGTGTGGATTGACATCACATATCAGGCATGTTTTGATGTCGCGAAACGCCTCGGCTTCGGTCGGGGCGTTTTGTTTTATCGAACGAATGGACGGAAACAACATGGAGGTACACGGATGACTTTGCGTGCGATGCGCGAACGTGCCGGATTGTCGCAGCAGGATCTGCGCGCGAAGGTCGGAATCAATTCGGTTTCGTATTTCTGGGCTTTGGAGGCATGGGACTGCACGCCTCGGCCGAAGCGCGCGCGGGATCCGCATACGATGCGTCTGGACACCGCGAAAAGGGTGTCCGAGGCGCTTGGCGTCTCCCTTGACGAGCTGTGGGACGGTTTGGATTGATTTCCGCGACACGCGATGAAACGCAGAAAACGCCCCTCCCCCAGCATCAGCTGAGAGAGGGGCAAAAGTTAAAAAACGGGTGTAAAAAATTCCACGGACACTACAGTGCCGCAAATTTTTCCACACCGAGGTTGATTTTCCGGCGCGAGTTTGAGTCTCACGCCAGAAAATTAATCACTGTCAGCCGTTGCGCAGCGGATTATAGGCGACGCCAAGACCGCTGGCGATGAAGCCGGCCACGGTCGAAATGTAGCCGCCGACAGCAGCGTCACCGAAGGTCATGAAGCCAAGGCCGACGCACGAAGCGATCAGACCCAACACGTAGACGACGGTACGCACCTGCTTCGAAAATACGGGAGTGTACGCGCTATCGGGCTGCGTGTTGTCGGTGCCGTCCTCGCGCTCGTCGGTGAGATTGGCGATGGTTGTCTCCAAAGTGTTCTTTTCTGCATGCTCAGCCATTTAATTCCACCTTTCTTTTCAGGCTTTGACGAGATACCAGGCTGACTTGTCCGCGGGAGCCAGCGCGATGTAGCGCACTGCTCCGCTATAGGCCGTGTAGCGGCCCCAGATGTAGCCGTCCGCGACCGTGCCCCAATGATCCAGATTGACGGTCTGGCCGTGGGAATAGGTGGCGACCACATTGCCGGACACGCTCGGACGGTCACGCACGTTGATCCCGTCCACGGCCACACGGTACGTGCCCGGCAAAACGTTTGCGGAGGACGATGCCGTGGCGGACTGCGTCGGCTGGACAGTGGGCGTCGGCGCAGTCGCGCCGGTCATCCTGTCGTACCATGCCTGGGCGCGAGCCATGTAGGCGGCGTTCTGGCTTCCGGCGATGGATGCGGGGCAGGCGGTGGATGTGAAGTCGGAGTGCGGGAACACGTTGACGCGCCACTGCGGGCGTCCGAGGCCGTAATGCTTGCAGAGCGCGGCCACCAGATGCGCGCCGTTATCCAACGTCGCCTCGCTCAACATCCACGGATCGGACGATATGTCCGCATGCTCCACGCCGATGGACGTGAGATTAGCAGTCCAATCACCCGCATGCCAAGCGGTGTCCGTATCCCAGACGAGCTGCGTGATCCTGCCGTCAGCCGCCGCCTGATAGTGCGCGGAAGCCTCACGGGTCTGCCACACGTCGTAGCAGCCCTTGCCGGTCAGGTTGCCGCCATTGTGATGCACGACGATCTTGTCGACCTTGCATCCCTGGCGTCCCTTGGTCATGTGCGTGGAGAGGATGAGATTCTCGTCAGCCTCCAGATTCTCCCATGATTTCATATTTCCTCCTTTTTGATGGTTTTACGCCACTGCGAGCGTCCATATCATGACGGCCATCTCCAGCAGTCGCAGGAGCGGCAGCATGAGCAGAACGACGCAGACGAGCGTGAACGCGGCCAGAAGCAGCGTCGTAACACAGGTGAGCCATACCGGCACGTCATGGCCACGCCACAGCAGCCACGCCACCGCAAGCAGCAGCGCGACGAACACGGCGGCAACGGACGTCAAAGCAAGCATGCTGGCCGTCATTGCCTGTCCTCCAGGTATTTTTCGGCTGCGTTGACGATCCAGCATTGCGCGTCGAGTTTTTCGAGTTTGTCGAGTTCGTATCGGACGGCCTCGCTGTGGTCGTGCTGCGCGTCGCCGTAGATCAGTGAGATCAACGTGTTTTTGATCGTGTCGCGGCAGAGTTCGTCCATGCGCTCGTCGAATTTCTCGGTGCGTTCGCCGAGCTGTCGGGTCTTGGCGAAATGCTGAGAGAGCGGCGAATCGTATGGCAACCGTTCCGGCCTGACGTGCGCGTACAGGCCGGTTGCCAGCGAGTCCAACGCGCCCGGCCAGACTTTAAGTCCGAGCGTGATGAGCGCGCACGCGCCGCCCACGCCGCCGAAACCGGCTAGGAAATTCTGCAGCACATTACATCTCCTTACAGGAAAGCCCCGCACGTGGCGGGGCTGTGGTTTGCTTAATATGGGTGGTCCTCGGCGGCGTATACCACAGGCAGGCCGATTGCGTCGAGCATGTCCGGCAGTTCGCCGCTCTCGTATCCGCAGACGCGCGTGACCACGATCGGGCTTTCCGCCTGCGTGACCGGAAAGGTAACGCTGGTACCGATGTTCTTAAAGTAGGTGCCGTCCTGTCTCTGCCAGCAGACGCACTTGCAACCGTCCGGCTGCTGGGGCGGATACAGCCAGCCGGTGTCGCTGCCGGTGACCGTCCAGCCGGTCGTCGTCTTCTCGCCGGTGCTCGTGTTGCCGTCCGGCGCCCACGGCGCGTTCGCCGGATAATCCTTCAGGGTCGGCGGATTGTAGAGATTCCTGATCTTCACGCGGCCACCCCCAAACTGAGGGCGAGGGCTAGTATGCTGCCGTGTCCCCGGTGAAGCATCCGATTCCGACTGCTTGCAGGACGTTGAATTCCGCTGGCGCGACGATGCAGTATTCGGTCGCCGTGCAGAACTGGCCCGGAGCCACCCACACGTCGCTTTGTGACAGCTGAGTATGTTTGCTGGCAAACGATCCGTCCGGCAGGCGACGGTAATAACTCCCGGTGACATCGTATCCGCTTGTTCGGAGCAGGTAAACCATGCCTTCCAGCTTCGTATTTTTGAAGGGCTGAAAAGTCCTGTACTCGTTGCCGTCGTTCGTGTACGTCACATAGCCGTTTCCGTCCGGCTTGGCCGACAGGTCCCATGTTGGGGTTTGCTTGGCAGCGTGCGCGTCCGGATGCTGGTTCCTGATCCTCATCGCCGACCACCCGCCTTGACGGGGCTAGTACGGCGCGGTCTGCGCGGTGAAGAAGCTTGGAAGCCCCCCCCCGCGGCAGTGGCGTAAGTGTCGGCGGATTCGATGATGAAGTCCGTGGCCCTACAGGCACAGACGGCAAAATGACAGTCATTGGAAGCGATCGGAAGGTAAATCCGAATCACGTTGACGCCGATGGCGACACCATGAACGTCACACAATTTCAAGCGATTAATTTCATCCCAGTATTGGATTGTCGCTTCTACGCTTCTGCGCTCCGTGACATTGCATGAGATGACGTATTGTCCCGGCTGCAAAGAAATGCTGCTTCCGTTTTTGAAGTCCTTCCAATTGGACGGATCGCCGCCCAATGTATCAAGTGTCTCAGCCGGTTTTGCACACAGATTCGTCCGTCTCATGCCGCCACCCCCAAACCATCGTTTAGTAGGGCGCGGTGTCGGCTGCGAAGATACGAGCGCCAACCTCCTGCAAAATCGGCCACTCGTCCAACTCGATGAAGCACATGCCGATTGGCGTGAACTCTAACGCGGGGTGCACACTGATGCCGACTATATCCCGCTGCTCCTTGGATACGTCCACGACCATCAGACCATCGGACGGCGAGTAAGGCAAGTTCGCCGAGTTCTCCACCCATACGGAATTCAATGCGCTTGCAGGCGTCAGCTCCACCAGCAGACAGTCTGACATTTTCTTCGGAATAAGGCTCCCATATTGGAGGAAGCTGTATTTCCAGTGCCTGCCGTCCTGCGTGACGGCAGGCTGGACCGTGGTGGAACTCCATTTTGGAATCGTCAGCTCGCAATTCGGATCGGCGTATCGGTTCACGAGCCTCATGCGGCCAGCCCCCAGTCAAGACGACGAGGGCTAGGAGGAATACCCCCCCCAGCCGGAACCGCCGCGTAAGGCGCGGTCAGGGCGGTGAACGCGCCCACATCCAACAGGTCCATGATCTCCTTCTCCTCTCCCGTGACGAGTGTCATGTCATTGACATGCAATACGTCGGTGCCCTGCGGCTGGACGTTGGCCAGTAATGGTCGCACCGAGAACGAATCCCTTATGCCCTGCACATGGCTTACTTCGGCCGACAGGATTGAGGTCCGCCCGGCAGCCATGGCGAATTCCCGCTTTTTGCCTGGCAGCCAATACTTTTCGTCTTTCTGCCGTGCTGTAAGAATGTTGACGGTCATGTCGACGAGCGCCGTGGCTTTCAAGGCGAGGCAGAGGCGGCAGTCCGGCAGTTTCGTGACCCGATCGATGTTCGCGTTGGACTGAGATGCTCCGATGATGGTGTCCTGGTTGGCGAGGATGTCGAACTCGGTCTTTCCGGTCGTGCCCTCGTTGCTTCCGGTGTTGAGCGTGAAATGCCCGTCACCGTCCGAAATCCTCGCAAACCACCTGACTTTGATCATGTCGTTGCCTCTGGCCGAGGATGGTTTCACCATGAGATTCCTGACTCTCATTCACAGCTCCTTTCCTGTCAAAAGCTTCCAGCCGTCCCATTCCTTGCGCCACACCTCGCGGATGCGGTCGAGCAGGAAGCACATGACGTTCGCATCCGCCGCGAATGCACCCGTATAGTATTTCAACCCGTTATGCAGTTTTTCCGTGCGGCACCACAGGCTGCCGACCGGAGCGGTCGCCGGCTGGTCGGGCTGGACGAGGATCTGCTTCACGCCAAGCGCCATCCCATCATCAGCGACAGTCACATGGCAGGCGTTGAACGCGTCCTGTTTGAGGACGGTGAGGAAATTCGTGGTGTCGGAAACGAAGCTCACCGTGCCGGCATTGATGCTCGCCACGGTGGTGTCCGCCGTGGAAAACGTCAAGGACGCGTCCTCGATATGACCGTCGGCGAAAACCTTCTGGGCGGCCACCTTAAGCTCCGGGTGGTCACTGTAGAGCGCCTGGGAGGTGAAGTCCACCGGTTTGAGCCATACGTCCACGAGTGTTTCGGCGGCGGGCGGCCATACCTGCACGCCGTTGTAGAGAGCGTTCAAGAAGACCGGCTGGCCGTCCGCGTCCACGTCGATGACGGGTTCGCCCACTCTCGCGCCGTTCAATAGCACGCCCATTGTCAGGCCTCCTGCGAACCGTCGGCTGCGGCATCCGGGGTGTCGGCCTTGTCATCGCCGGTCGCGTCCGAAGCCTTGTCCTGCACGCTCTTCACCGCCTCGTCAATCGCCGTCAAAGCCTCATTCGCATGGGATTCCACCACGGCCTTGGACTCGGTGATGCTGTCGGCCACCGCCGTCACCTGCGCGTTTGCGGCCTGTGAAGCGTCGGACGCGGCCTGAGCGGCATTCGCGGCCTGAGCGGCCACGGCACTCTGAGCCTCCACCACGGCCCGCGCGCCGGCCAGATCATTCAGAATCTGGGAAGCCACCGTCATAGCCTGACCCTCCGGATAAAACACCATCTGACCCGGATTCGCCGCCGACATGGCCTGCGCCTCCTGCAAGCTGGACGCCAACAGGTAGGTCAAGGCCGCACCAGTGTTAAGCGCCGGAGCCAAAGTACTCGCATCCACATCGACCAACGACGTATACTCGATGGTCGATGTGGAGGCCGGCACCTGCACGACGCGCTCGAACGAACTATTCGTATCGTCCGGAAATTCGCTTACCTTCCACGCGAAAGTGTTGTCAGTCGGCTCAAGCGGCACGGTCGCAGTACCGTCCGAGCCAAGAGCCACATCGAATCCACCCAGCACGACCACGGTCGATCCGGAAATGTGGCGTCGTACCGGCTCGACATGCAAAGTGCCGGTCTTCGGCCTTCCTTGAGCGTCCTTGAATGAGAAATGAACATTAGTCGCGGCCATCGTTTTCCTCCTTGTTCATGGCTTCGAGCACGTCTATTGGAATCAGTTTCATCGCCGCCGACAATTGACTTTTCAAAATCGCGATCTCCTTCGAAAGCTGGCCGACCTGCATGGAAAGCTGGCCGACCACCTCGTTCGCGTCAGCAGGAATCTGCTGCATCATCCCTCCTTCGTCGTTAATGGCATGAGCGAAGCGAAGAACCGCTCCTCGCATTCGTCAAGCATGTTTTTGTTGGAATCGTCGTTCAGAAATTCATCCAATCCGTCGATATTCCGCGTGCAGGCCACGTCGATGCCGCTCGACGCTTCCACGACGGAATCGTCCGAGGCCAATGCGGCGCGCATCCGCGCGTCGGCCTCATTAGACATGACAGGCAGACTCATCCCCTCACGGGTCTTGTTGCGTGCGGCGGTCAGCGGATCGTCCAATACTTCCCCATCGGCGGCGAGCATGCTCACCCCGGTAGCGGAATCCGCTAAAGCTGACTCCAACGCTTCGAACGCTCCAGTCCACACGCCCCTGCCGGTCTTCGGATCATACCGGCGCACGTCCTCCCTGCCCTGCATGATCGCCGCGATAGCCTCACGGGTCGAAGCCAATCCGAGCAGCGCCTTCCACGATGCGATCACATCAGGCGTGAACACGAAACTGTCCGACCCGTTCACCGGCGGATCGCAGCGGATGATGCACAATCCGTTCGCATCCATTTCAAAAGTCGATGACAAGATTTCCTCCAATCATTTGACCAGATAGGCGAGGTATTCGGCATACACTTCGACCGGGCACGGATGGTCGGCGTTGTACAGTTTCAGCTGGAAGCCGCTCTGCCCGCCCGTATTGCATGGGTGCGCGATGATGCCCGCCCATTCCGAATCCGCGTTCGCGACCACGTAATAGTGTCCGTATTTCGTCGGGCTGAACGTGCAGTTGACTTGCGTTGCAGCGCCGGTCGCGATCGTGCTGCCGGTATTCGGCCACCACGCCCTCCACGCTGCGGCGGCGTGGAAGGTGAAACGGTTCGTGATGCCGCCAAGAAAGCCACCGAGATACAGGTATCCGGTCGCGATGTTCGCTCCGACTCCGACCGTGCCATTCGCGTCCTTCGCCCGGAGCCAGGCATTCGAACCGTTCGTGCTATCGCCGGTCAAAACGAGCGATGCGCTGGTTTTCTTGCTCTCGTCAGGCTCGTCGTAATCCGTGTTCGCTACGACGTATACCTCGGACGTGACGCCGCCGCTGCCGGTGCCGCCCAGCTTGCGTGGCTTGGATTTCAACCGCATGAAAGCCGCCGGATCGTTCTTTTTGACGTGTCCGCTCCACAAGTCCAGCTCGCTCATCGAGCCGACCAGATTCGACTGGATTGCGGACGCGACCGTCGGATGACTGTAGTAGGCGGCGGAGTCGTTGTAGGCGGGGAATTCCAATCCGTCGCCGGTAAAAGTCTCCGAACCGCCGATTATGTACGACTGGTAGTCCGGGCTGATGCGCACGCGATGCCCGCTGATGCGGGTCTGGAACGTACCGGTCAGCACATTCGACCTGCCCTCGCCGTCCAGATAGACGGTGCGATTATGGTTGGAATCCCACATTTGCAATGCGGTCGAATTGAGCTTCACGCCAGTATTCGCGGCCTCGGAGCTTTGGAAGATCGCGCCCGTGAACACGTAGCCTCGAAACTGGCCAGCCTCAACGTCATCGGTCACGATCTTCCGCGCTTTAAGCAGTTCGGTCAGGATTTCGCCGTTGCCGATGTGCACGTTTTTCGCTTCGATGCTGCCATCCTTGATGAGCACGCCGCCATTCACGCTGCCGGGTACGAGCAGACTATCCGCTACAAGCGAGTAAGCGGCGAAACTCCACCCATTCCACACGTTGACGGAACCGATGTGGCCATCAGAATCAAGCTCATACCACAAGTCGCCGTTCCTCAGCCCGCTGTGGGCTGGTTCATACATTTGAGCGAAGATCCTGTTCTTCCCGTCGGCGGTGGTTTTCGCGGCTTTCGCCTCGGCCTCGGCCCTGGCGATATCCTGATTGATGGAATCCAAGGTCTCCTGCGGGACGGCGCTTGCGACGGTCACGGAAGCGATGGCCGACCAGTCGGAACGGTTGCCCGCATGGTCGACGGAACGCAAGGCGTAGGAGTGCTCGGAGCCTGCTTCCAAGCCGGTCACGAGATAATCGCCACGACCGGACTGCGTGGCGCTGATGACGGTCATGCCGGCCGCATTGACGCCCTCGCCAACCTCGACATAGTCGAAGTCAGGCTCCATCTGAGCGCCGGTGGAGGTCTTGCCATCCCAGTGGATAGTCACCACGCCCAACTCGGAAGAAAGAATCGGCTTGGATGGCACGGAGCACGGCGTCACATCGGATTCGACGGTGGCCACGAAAACGCTCGACCATTCGCCTAGCTTGTCTGAATATGTTGGCACAGCCCTGACGCGCACCTCGATTTGCGTACCGCAGTCCAGACCGCCGAAGCCGAGCTGCGTCTTATCCGTCGTGCCAGCGGAATGCCAGGGCGCGCCATCCACGTGCTTGCGCCACTCAACGGCATAGCTGCCAATCTCGATGCTCGTGTCATTCGTAGCCTGCGTGACCGCGCCCCACATGGCCGTGGCCAAGCCGTGGGCATACCCGTCCGACCCGATGTATGCGTCCGTCTGCACGATCAATCCGAGAGGGGCCTTCGGCACGCGATGGTCACGATCAGAAGAGGCGGTCGTGCCGCCCTCGCTACCGGCCAACGCGGCGCCGCCGGTGATGCCCTTGATCTTCTTCGCCTGACGTACGGAAGCGTCATACTTGATGTCGTTCAGCGCAATCGAGCAGGATAAGCCCTCGTTCTGGCGCATGCTCAGGTCGATTTCCTGCACGCGCACCTTCTCCCCATGGGAGACGGTCGGCGCGGTGATCCAGTCGCCGGCGTGGAAGTCGATGAGCGGTAGATTATCCACGCCGAAAGTCACCAGATCGCGCGTGTACTGGCCTCTCACCCTCGCAGCATCATCCAAAGTGCTCTGCATAAAGGCCTGCGCCGTGTCCTTATCGGACACGCCACCCTGCGAGCTGTAGGATTCCCACTTGCCCCACGGGGTCGGAGCAGCCGGATTATCCATGCGGAAGAGCAGATTATTGTCACCCTCGACAAGGATGGTGGATGCCAGGTCGGCGATGGACTCCTCGAAGGGTGCCTCGCTGATGTCCCGCGCCAATTGCAGCACAATGCTCTTGCTCAGGTCACGGCTCAATGCGGTGCTGTCCGCATTCCATATTTTCAGCGTCCGGCCGCTCGTGCGCCAGTCGCAGCCGCCACCGTTGACGAGAGACGACAGGATCGTCTGCAGATCCGTGCCGAGCGAATAATATAAAGTGTATTTTCTGTTCCAGGCATCACCATTCGAATCTTTGGCGGTGTCGAAGCCGAGCGTCAGACCGGTGGCCACGCCACCACGCTGACGGTTTTCATCAAGCAAGGTCTTGAGGATCACACCCGGATTCGAGCTGTAAAAAGGCCTTTTGCCCTTGTTGTCGCCATCCGCGAGCAGATGGCTGGAATCATTGTTCTCGGCCTTAGACAGGAGCCAGCTGATCGACTGGCCGGAATAGGTGACGGTCTTTGTACGGTCGTCCGTCTTGCCGCTGCGCCCAGTGATGACATAGCGGGCGTTGTCCGGCTCACGATAGCCAGTGCCGTCAGACACCTCCACGGCGACTTCCAGCCCGTCGGTAAGCTCTCGGTCGAACGCCTGCGCGTCACTGCTCAACATCGAATATTCGATGCTGAGCGCACCATCGTCATTGTGCAGCATGGACGCGCTGAAGCTCACAGGCTCAGCCAAAATGCCGACCCGCTCGCCAAAAGGCCGGTAGGCAACGAGTCGCGCATGCAAAGATTTCGCCATAGTCACTCCCACGAGGTTTTGTAACGACACGTCACCGCAGACGTGCCGGACTGTTTGATCCGCAGCGCATAGCTGCCGGAATCGACGGCAGGCCACACCTGCAACGGTTCGCTTGACCAGTCGATGCCGGACGTAACGTCGGAGCCTCCGTCCCACGCCGAATTGCTGCCGGAGGTCCAAGCATGACGGTTGATCGTGTCGAGATAAAGATTCGACGCGTTCGCTCCGCTCCACTTGAGATCCGTGCCGGTCACCGGGTCGGACACGGTCACGGACGACACGTTCGAAAAACGAAGGATGAGATTAAGCAGCGGAGCATTGGAATACCACCCCTCACTGCCGGTTTCCGCGTTGCCGTGAAGGAAGACGCCGCCCGCAGCGGGAAGCGTGGCAGTCTGCCAATCACCCTGCCAAAACACGTCAGGCAGCTGAAAGACCGCAGTGGCGGCACGATGATCGCTCCAGGGCTTCTCGTCACCGTCCGACTGACAGGACGTGCACACCGCTTTGGCGGTCATGCTCCGCGTCAAGCCGGAAAACGTGTCACGCTCCACACGAGTCAGCGACGAGGCAAGGCGGCAAAGACGATAGAACCGGTGCATGAGCGCGTCAGCATTTGACCCATCGGTGATGAATTTGAGTGTGATTTCCGGCGCGTCGAAAACCACCGGACCAGGCGGAAGCAGTACGCCACTCCTGCCATTCAACGTGACCGAATCGATGCGCGGGCTGATGCTCGTGAAATGGGTGGTGCCGACTATCAGACTCGAATGCTCACCAGTCAGATTCTGACCATTGATCAAGTAATCCGTGAGAATCATTGCACCACCCCTTTCGCTTGTGTGTCACCATTGCGGCATTGCCGCCGTCTGCAACTTCTGCTGCGTGCTTATCGACGTGGGAGAGATCGCCGGATAATTGAACGTCTGCGTCACATAAGTGACGCCGCCGGAATCACCCGACGGCGTCCCGTTCGTGACATTCGCCCTACCGGCCTTCGACCCGTCGACCTGCCCATCCACATGCACGGTCATATCCTTCACGGCAGCACGCACGCCTTCCAAACCGGATCTGATGCCGTCGCTAACATCCTTGGCGACATCGTCGCCGAACGATTCCACGGCATCCGGCATCGACATTCCAGCAGTGTCAAACGCCACGTCGAACCCGCCGGACAGTTTCGCATTCATTCCGTCGATGGTTTTCTGCACGCCACGCCAGCCGTTTTTCAAACTCCTATCGAAACCATTCATGATCGCCAAGCCGGCAGGCTTAAGCATCACCTTGTCGTAGCTGAGCGGACCCTTATGCTTGACAATCCAGTCACCGATGCCGCCGATAAAACTCGTCACGCCATGCCAAGCGGCCTTCAGGCCGCTGAGCAGACCATTGAGGATGGATTTGCCAGCATTCCAAAGCCATGTGCCGGCACCGGCGAAAGCGCCCCTGATGAGATTGCCGATGCCGCACAGGATGCCCCAGACGGCCTGCCACGCTCCGGACACGATCTGTTGGAAGCCATGCCACGCCTGCGACCAATTGCCGTTGATGATGCCAGTCACCATGTTGATGACGCCCTGGATCACATTGACGATGCCGCTGACGACCGAAGTGATCCCATTGATGACGCCCTGGATGAACTGCAGCATGGCCTGCACGGTCGGCATCAAAGTGGCCTGGATGAATCCGCAGATCGCATTGACCACCACGCCGACAATCGACGCGACCATCTGGATGACCGGCATCAAAGCCTGCAGAATCTGGCCGACCGCCTGCGCGACCTGTTCGACCACGGGCGCGCACGCCTGAACCAAAGGAATGATCGCCTGGACCACGGAGGTCACGACCTGCAGGATCGTCTGGATCACAGGCACGAGACTTGAGATGATGCACGACACTACCGGCGCGATAGCCGTGATGATCGCGCCGAGCGCGGACGTGATGATCGGCATCACCGTCTGGATCAGCGTGGAGATGGCGCTGCCAAGCTCGCTCAACGCCGGCTGCAATTGCTGGAATGCCTGCTGCAGACTTGTGAGGATCTGCTGCAGCATCGTGCCGAATTGCGACCTCAGTTGCGGGCTGGTGGCGATGAGCGCTCCTATCATCGCGATGATGATGCCTATCGGCGAGGCCAAACCTCCAAGCAAGCCGGTC
>ENA-OPCP01001003-OPCP01001003.1-human-gut-metagenome-genome-assembly--contig:-NODE-1003-length-20118-cov-13.161940_pt1 | contig 20118 bp, 22 predicted proteins | sample MGYA00241563_ERZ501477 | MGnify/ENA primary metagenome ERZ501477 (study PRJEB25962, sample SAMEA2042572) | human gut metagenome | biome: human gut; feature: human-associated habitat; material: faeces... | reverse complement strand
TGCTGCACGACAACGACCGTCTGTTCGCCTCGAAATATATGCTCTATATGCCCACGGAGGAGGAATTGCGGGAAGAGATAGAGCGTCAAAAAGAATTTTTCCGCCTGCAACACGATAATTCCCCAATGAAGGAGGTGTAACCATGCATTATGACGATGGATATATTTTCGATGATGCAGACGTGGATAATGTGCCTGTCTTTTCGGAAAGCAGGCGTTTTTCCCTCCTCGACAGCCATGAAAAGATGTTGCTGCGGGATTATATCCGCTCGTGTATCCGGGAACACCGGGAGTTCTCCGGCAGGTTTCCGACAGAAGATGAACTGGTGGAAATCCGCAAACGGGCGATAAGCGCGTTAGAGGATGAATGGCATATAACATTGAAAAACGACAAGCAATGGCGACAATTCTTTCAGGACAATGAAAGCAGCTATCGCCAAACTGCAAAAAGAAACGGAGGGTAACGAATAATCGCCCTCCGTTTTTCAGTCCCGGCTATTTCTGTTGTAACAGATGCGCCAACGCCGGATCGTTCTGTATGCGCTGCAATTCGTCAGCGACAATCTGTTTCACGTCCGCCTTAATCCGGTTGTAGTTCTCCTGTATCATCTCTTTCATACAATCCTTTCCATTCTCGTCCGTGAAATCGGTAATGACTGGTATAGGCTTGTAGGCTTTCTCTTCCCGCCTTACCTTCTCGGCGTCCACGACAATCTCGCAATGGAAAATCTTTTGCTCGATCCGCTCGTCGAACGTATCGGCTACGGAGCCGACGAACATACCCTGCGTCAGAGAGGAAATCTTCGAGGGCGGAATGAGCGAATCCATCTGCGTATTGATAGATGTGGACTTATCGTTGCGGTTGATCGTGATGCTCTGCCGCCTCTGCAAGACCTTTCCGAAGCGTTCGGAGAGCGTTTTGGCCATTTCGCCTACGACCTGCCCGGAGAAGATATTGCCGACGGTGTTCATCACTACTTTGGCCTCTTTGTCCCCGTAGTCGCGCACCAACTGGCTGAAATCCTGAAAGCCCAGAAGCACGGCGACCTTGTTGCTGCGGGCGGTGGCGATCAGGTTGTCCAAACCCTTGAAATAGATGGTCGGCAGCTCGTCGATGATAATCGAGGATTTGAGTTTGCCTTTTTTATTGACGAGTTTCACGATACGCGAATTGTACAAACCGAGAGCCGCGCCGTAAATGTTCTGACGGTCGGGATTGTTGCCAACGCAGAGGATTTTCGGCTCCTGCGGGTTGTTGATGTCGAGAGTAAACTCGCTGTCGGACATGACCCAATAGAGCTGCGGCGAAATCATACGCGAAAGCGGAATTTTGGCCGATGCGATCTGGCCTTGCAACTGCTCCGCCGCCCCTCCGAGCCATGCGTCCATAAAGGGCGAGAGGTAGTTTTCGAGTTCAGGATACGAGGAAAGAATCGGAAAAATATCCTCGTAACGGCGGTTCAGGAACTCGACGGCGTGCGGGAAGGTGCAATATTTCCCGTTCTGGTAAATTTTGAGATACCAAATAATTGCTGCAAAAAGAATTATGGGCGATTCGACGAAGAAGTCGCCCTGCTTCTGCACCCACGTCTTATTGAGGTTGAGCATGATGGTGTAAGCGCTCTCGTAAGCGTCGGTAATATCCTCCATGAAGTCGGGGTGTATGGGGTTGCAGCGGTGCGACCGTCGCGGATCGTCGAAATTGATTACATAGAACTTCGGCTTCACCGCATACCCGTCCAAGTGGTTCAGCAGGTGGTTGTAGGCAATGGTCGAGAGGTCTGCAAACTTGAAATCGTAGATATACATCGAGTAGCCCTTCTCGATCTGTTGCTTGATGTATGAATTGACCACCGCGTATGATTTTCCGCTGCCCGGCGTGCCCAAAACGATGGACGCACGCTGCGGCAAAAGAATGTTGATCCAGCCGTCATTCCACCTTTTATTATAGTAGAAGCGGGTGGGCAGGTTCACGGAGTATTCATTGGTCAGGAGCCGCGTCTCCTGCATGAAGGATTCGTTCTCGTTGTTGAACACATCGTCCATGAGGTTTGTCTTCAGCAGGCGGCTCGCCCATAGCCCGGCCATCAGCAGGCAGACGTACCCCGCCGTTATCGTTGCGATGTACAGCACCACTGTTGCCATCCGCGGCAGGGGCAGGTCGAGCAGCCACCAGTTCATAAAAAACAGAATGAACCCCGCCGCGAGTGCCGTGCCGATCTTTGTCCATGTGATTTTCTCGTCCTTTACGCCTGTCGTCCCCAGACAGGAGAGCGCGAGCAGCACGACGGCAAACAGCTTGGTGTAGAGTATGGAGTGGAACAAGTGCGCCGTGCGGTCGAAATTCATCAGAATCCTATCGACCACGCCGATGTTCACTCCCCACGCGAGTATCGCTTCATAGCAATACCAATAGATATTCATTACTACTAATAAAATACTTACGGCACGCAGAAAATCCATGATTTTCGCCAATGCTCTTAAATCATCTTCTTGTTGCATAATTTCGATTTTTAGATTTTACGTTTATTCCTCCTTTTCTTTTTTCGTCGTTGCATTTCGCGCATGAAGGCTTGCTCCTCGGCATCCGTTGCACCACCCTCTGTCGTGAACAATCCCCAGCCTCCGGCGATGGTGTCGTCATCGAACGGGGTTTGCACTTGCTGCCCGGTATCGGGTGTGTCGGCCAGCGGAAAGGATATGGAAACGGGAACGCCCGGACGCGGCGGCTCGAAATACGTTTGCAGGGCGTTCGCCGAAAGCTCCTTACCTAAACGGGAACCGTTCAGCACGCATCCCGTGCGGTGGTCGATGAACGTCGCGCCATAGATGCGCCCCGTGTCGGTCTCGCGCAGCACGACGTTCACGCCTTTGGCTTTCATCAAGGCAATGAACTCCGCGCGGTCTTTCGTCCGGTGCAGGGCGGCCATCGCCGTCGCTTTGGTCATGTCGCCGAGTTTCCGCTCCTTTATCTGCTCCTTGCTTGCGGCGCACCATTTCCCGAACGCCTCGTACCCGTAGCGTTTTCCGAAACGGGAGGCTTTGATCGGCGTGCCGGCCTTGTTCCCCTCGCCGTCGAGCGCGGAATACACGAACCCGCCGTATTCCCTGCCCCGAACCTCCCCGCGACACTCCTCTACGGTTACATTATAGATCGCGAGCAGGGCACGGTATTCTCCGAGCGTCTGGAACTTGTACCTGCCGGATATGCCTTTCAGGACATTCCCTATCTGCTTCTTCACGTCGCCTGCCGCAGCATCCACGCGCCGAGGCGGTTCGTGCTGTATCTGCCGCTTGCGTTCAGCGGTGTGCAACCCGTATTTCTGCTCCAATGCACGGGTAATGTTCTTACTCCGGCGGCGAATGAAGCTGTCGCCGATTTTCTTTCCCTGCCCGTCCACGCAAAGCGTTACGATGTGCAGGTGGTGGCGGTCGATGTCTTCGTGTTTGAACACCGCATAAGGCTGGTCGCCATAACCGAGCCGTGCAAGATACTCCTCGGCGATGGCCGTCAGTTCCGTATCGTCGAGGCGGTCGTCGGGGTGCGGATTGAGGGAGATATGCACGACAGGTTTAGAGGTACGCACCTGCGGCGGCATACAGCGCGCGAAATCCTCCGCTGCCCGCCGTATGTCGAATGTTCCCGTGCCGTCGTCGAAAATCTTGTGCGTCAGAAGCAGCCGTCCCTGCCCCTCGTTCACCTTCTCCCCGTTGTACGCCAATGCCCCGTAAAGCGAGCTTCCTACGTTAATTTTGGCAACCATCGTTGCTGAAATTCGTGTGTCAGGGCGAGGATTTGACGGCTCAATCCTGCCAGCTCGACGGTCATTTTCTCCAATTTATAAAGCAGAGCCATTGCCTTTTTCTCCGAAAAGCGGCTCTTCAACTCCTTCACGGTCTGGTTATAATTCACGCCGACGGCACGGTATTGGGCGTGCAGAGAGGAGAGGCGGGTGTAGTAATCGACAAGCGTCTTATCGACTTTCAGCACGCGAAACTCCGCACCGAAGACGCGGGCTTTGATAAAAACCGCTTTCGCGTACACGCCCGACTGCTCGTACATGGCGAGGAATCGGGCGTATTCCTCGTCGTTGAAGCGCACCATCACTTGGTGGCTGGCCTTGTCGGGTTTGGGCGGTTTGCCCCTGACATTTCGTTTCTTACCGTTCATACTTATGTGGATTTAGTGGTTATGCGACATAAGCCACCACGCCCTTACCGACCGCAGGTTCGAGATAGGGCTGCCCGACTTCGGAGGGACAGCCCCGCCCCCTGCAAGGGCAAGGTTTTCGGGAGTAACCCGAAACGTATCGAGTAACTCGATACACACCTTGCTATGTTCCGACGAACATAAAAATCCGTCCGAAGACGGATTGCGGGAGAACCGATTTCGACCGCAGCATGAAGCCGCATGGTGCGCCCTGTCGCTCGGGTGCAAAGATAGAGGCTTCCGGGATGGCTTTTCCGAGGCCGAAAACGCCAAACGCTGCCAAACGGACGCCACAAGCTGCCACAGGCGGCAGAAGCGATACAACCGATATTTTTTCCTTGTTTATTTGCGGCAGGTTTGAATAACGACAGAGATATGGAACGGAAGATACAGCGATTTGAAACCCTGCGGACGTGCTGCCGCAAAGCCCTGCCGATTTACGGAGCGGGTGGTTCGAACAGTTATTGCGGCAAAGAGGTGGTGTCGTACAGATTTACGGATTTACTGTCGTATCGTCGTGTTGTCGTATTGCACCGCCGACTTACGGCTGCGGGTCAGTACGTTCTCCTATCGCTGGCTCTACAAATCTTTAATGCGTTCTGTCAGCGGATAAGTAATGAACTATAAACCTGTGGAAATACAGAATTAACAACTTAAAAAAGCAATGTTATGGACAAGGAAATCTTTATTGCATTCGCCACACAGAAAGGTGGCATTGGGAAAACTACGCTTACCGTCCTTACGGCAAGCTATCTCCATTACGTGAAAGGCTACAACGTGGCGGTCGTCGATTGCGATGCCCCGCAGAACAGCATCGCCGACCTGCGGGCACGGGAAATTAAGGTCATCGCCGAAAGCACTTATTTCAAGGCTCTTGCCTGCGATCACTTCCGGCGGGTGAAGAAAAAGGCATACCCCGTCGTTACAAGCAATGCAGCCGATGCGCTCGACGATGCCGACAAGATGCTGCGTGAAGAAGCGACGAAACCCGATCTCGTTTTTTTCGACCTGCCGGGCACGCTCAAAAGCGAGGGTGTCGTCAAGACGCTCTCGCAGATGGATTACATCTTCGCCCCGATCAGTGCCGACCGCCTCGTGGTGGAAAGCACGTTGCAATTCGCCGCCCTGTTCCATGAGAACCTGATCACTACGGGTATCGCCAAGACCAAAGGTCTGCACCTGTTCTGGACGATGGTGGACGGGCGAGAAAAGAGCGAGCTATACGATCTCTACCAGCAAATCATCAGCGGCATGAATATCCCCCCATGCTGGAAACCCGCCTGCCGGACAGCAAGCGTTTTCGCCGCGACTTGTCGGAGGAGCGCAAGGCGATATTCCGCTCGACGATATTCCCGATGGACAACGCCCTGATGAAAGGCAGTAACATCAGGGAACTTGCCGAGGAAATTTGTTCAGTTATGAAAATCCAACGGGTATGAGCAGTCGTAAAGCGGATACGGAAGGAATAGACGAAGCCCTGCTGTTGGATTCCATCGGCAGACGCAAGCAGGACGGTAGCGTGCAGCCGCAGGAACCGAAGGACGCCTCTATGCCGAAAGCTGCGGAGACGCAATCGGTCTCTACTGCGGAAAGTACGAAAGAGGGAGGCCGCCGCAAGAGACAGAATGTCGATTACACGACGACATTCCTCAAACGCAACGAGATCAAAACACGCCAATGCGTCTATATCAGCCGGGAAATACATAACCAGATTTCCCGTATCGTGAATGTCATTTCCGACAAGGAGATAACCGTCGGCGGATATATAGATACCGTTCTTGCCTGCCATCTGGAACAGCATAAGGACGAGATAAAGGAATTGTATAAAAAGCAACTTGAAAATTTGATTTAACGATGAAAGAGGAGGATGGAAAAGAGATTATGGGCAAGGCTCGAAAGGAGATATACCGCTCTCTGTTTTTCAAAGAGGCTGCCATCCCTGCGCGGATCGGCAAAACAGTCTATGTGCGCAAGGAATACCACGAACGCATACAGCTTATTTTGAGGGTTATCGGTAAGGACGAAGTGTCGCTATTCAGTTATATATACAATGTGCTGGCGCATCATTTCAACACCTTTCAGGAGGAAATCAAGAAACTGTATAAGCAGAACAACAATTTATTCTAACCGATTAAAAACATAAGATTATGATTTGGAAAAGATGGAACAAGCAGGCGTCCAAAAGGAATTACCGCTTGCGCTATTTGAAGAAAGCCGACACGGTAGCCCGTCGGGGCAAGCTGGTTTATGTACGGCAGGAGTATCACGAACGGATACGGCGTATCGCCCGCGTCATCGGCGGCGACGATGTTACACTGTTCAGTTACATCGACAACGTGCTGGCAGAACATTTCGCGGCCAACAAGGAAGTCATCTCCGCACTGTACGACGAACATAACCGCCCGATCTTTTAGCCGCTATGGAAACGCTGTTAGTATGCCTGCTCGCAGGTTATGGCGTGTGGTTGGCGGTCTATTTGTGGTGGGAACGGCGACAGAGGGAACACCCTGCGTCGCAGCCGGATGTAACGTCTCTGGAACGTGAGGACGATGTGCCGGATATTGTCGGCAAGAGCAGTTTCAAAATGCGGGCAACAACGCCAATCGCTGCCAAACCGACGCCACAAGCTGCCACAGAGAGCAAAACGGCATCAGCGACGGAAAAAGCCCCTACATTTGCCGCCGGAACGGATAACCGGACGTCGGCACGCATTCCTGACGAAGAGCTGGACGAGGCTTTCGAGCATCTGGAAATCCCCGATATTCCGCTCGAATACGAGGAGGACGATGTCGAATACATCGAGGCGGAGCTGCCACTCGCCGAAGAACGTCGGAGATACGCTTCGGGCGCGAGCTTCGAGGAGATAGACGCGGCGATGAAAGCCGCCCGCAACCCTGCGGCGGACGATGCCTCCCGACGTCAGGCCGGACGGCTGTTCGGGCAGATGGAAGGCACGGAGTTTTTCGACCGCCTCGTGAGTGGTTCCGCCGATGTCGCGGAAAAGATAACGGGATTGATGGATTACTATTTAAGCCCGCCATCCCCGACCGTAGGGGACGCGGGGACGGTAGCCGTCCAAGCTCAAAACATAGCCGATGCGCCTGCCGAGGACGGGTTCGACATCCGGGATTTTGTATAACGATTAAAAATGAACGAACGATGAAAGAGAAAGATTACGGGTAGCTGTCCCCCGACAAAACAGCCCACTAAATCCATAAGTAAATAATCAGTATCAACCCGCCGGACGGACTATCCACCCGTCCGGCACAATTCAAGAACAATTTATGACGAAGAAACATTTTCTTTTTTCGGCAGCCCTTCTGCTGGCTGCATCCTCCGCTTTCGCGCAGGGCAACGGTCTTTCGGGTATCAACGAGGCCACAAGTATGGTGACGAGCTATTTCGACCCCGCGACGAAGCTGATCTACGCCATCGGCGCGGTCGTGGGATTGATCGGCGGTGTCAAGGTGTACGGCAAATTCTCGTCGAGCGACCCCGACACGTCGAAGACCGCCGCCTCGTGGTTCGGTGCGTGTATTTTCCTTATCGTGGCTGCGACGATTCTGCGTTCGTTCTTCCTCTAAACGTCGGGCGATGGCAGAATACCCTGTAAACAAGGGGATAGGCCGCTCGGTTGAGTTCAAAGGCGCGCACGTAATGGTTCTTTGGCAAATGCGTCAATAGCAAGACGTTAGGCAAGTGTTCGATAGCCTATCATCAATCGGCTTATCCGAAAGGGAAACCAGACGGGGAGTATAGCCTGCCGATAAACTGATAAGTCATATAGTTACCAGATATGCGACTGAATCAGGAGATGAAAGATAGATATGAGGATAAAGTCTGGATTGATTGAACGATAGTCCAAGTGGCACAACTCGAAACTATGGCGGAAGGTAACTACAAACGCCATACTGTAACACACTCGATTCGACCTTTGAGGGTTGGGTGCAGAACAGGTTACAGCACAACTGCAATAAGCAGAAACGGACGAAAGTCGTATCCGACAATCTATCAAAGCTACGTTGCCAAAGAGCTAAACGTGGATTACCTAACCCGGAATGCCGAAAGGCTATTAGGTTTCAGACCTATGAAAATCCGGTATGGTAACGGAGCCACCGTAGTAGTCCGAGCGAGGGAAAGCCTCGTACATGGCGAAGGGTGGCAGCTAACATTTTTAATACAAATTAATGGAAAATGTGTGAGACATTATGAGAAGTCCAGAAAGAGTATTAAACAGTCTGTCAGAGCACAGCAAAGTTTCGGACTATAAGTTTGAACGGCTCTACAGGGTTCTATTCAATCCGGATATGTTTCTACTCGCCTACCACAATATACAAGGTAGGCAGGGAAATATGACGGAGGGTTCCGACGGTAAAACAATCGACGGAATGAGCCTGAAACGGATTGAAAATTTGATTGGTGCGCTTAAAGATGAATCGTACCAACCGAAACCGGCGAGAAGAACATATATCCCGAAGAAAAATGGGAAAATGCGACCTCTCGGCATACCGTCATTCGACGATAAATTAGTGCAAGAGGTACTGCGAATGATTATGGGAGCAATTTACGAAGGAAGTTTTGAAAACACCTCGCATGGCTTCCGACCAAAACGCAGTTGCCATACCGCACTAATACAGGTGCAGAAGAATTTTACTGCGGCCAAGTGGTTTATCGAGGGCGACATTGAGGGATTTTTCGATAACATCAACCATGATGTGCTTATCGGAATTCTGAAAGAACGCATCGCAGACGACCGCTTTATCCGGCTGATGTGGAAGTTTCTGAAAGCAGGCTATATCGAAGATTGGGCGTTTCACAGAACGTACAGCGGAACACCGCAAGGTGGTATCATTAGCCCGATACTGGCTAATATTTACCTTGACAAACTGGACAAGTATATGAAAGAATACGCTGATAAATTCGATAAAGGTGAACGACGGGGAATGAACCTTGAGTACAAAAGCTATTCCGGAAAGATTTGGTGGCTCGGCACAAAGCTGAAGCAAACCGAGGATAGAGAAACTCGGAAAGAACTGATTGATGCGATTAAGCAACATCAGAAAAACAGGATGCACCTGCCCTCTGTCGATGAAATGGATGAGGGATATAGACGGATTAAGTATGTGAGGTATGCCGATGATTTTATTATCGGAGTGATTGGGAGCAAAGCGGATTGCGTAGCTATCAAAGAGGACATAAAAAACTTCCTCGGCGAAAAGCTGAAATTAACGCTGTCCGAAGAAAAAACCTTAATCACACACGGAAATCAAAAGGCTAAATTCCTCGGCTATGAAATCTATGTCCGACCGTTTACGGATAAGACATTGAGGAGCGAGAAATCGGGAGTTCTTATCAAGGCTTACGGTAAAAAGGTTGTATTAGAAGTACCTATGTCCACGATGCGGGATAAACTTCTTTACTACGAAGCGATGAAAATATATCAATTCGAGGGTAAAGCGAAGTGGAAACCCACAAGCCGGACGAAAATGTTACATCTGGACGACCTTGAAATACTGGACGCTTACAATAGGGAAATCCGAGGATTTGCAAACTATTTTTCAATCGCCAACAACAGTTCGCACCTAAATTCTTTCAAGTACATCATGCAATACAGTATGTATAAGACTTTTGCACGAAAGTACAGCACCACAGTCCGCAAAATCATTGCGAAATATCGATTCAACAAGGATTTTGCAGTTTTCTATGAGGACAAGAAAGGTAGAAAGAAGATGCGGCTGTTCTTCAACGGTAGCTTCAAGCGAAAAACGACCGCTATGGAAGCGAGTTGTGATAATGTAGCCAACACAATTTTCAATACCACTGTTTCAAGCCTTATGCAAAGGCTGCAAGCTGGAAAGTGTGAATTGTGTGGTGCAGAGGGTAATATCGAAGTACACCATGTCAAGCGTCTCAAAGACCTGCAAGGCAAGAAACCTTGGGAAATCCAAATGATTGGACGTCAGAGAAAGACTATGGCAGTATGTATTCCCTGTCACAACAAGATACATGACGGTAAGATAGACTGAATATGTTAGTGGAGAGCCGTGTACGCTGAGAGGTGTACGCACGGTTCGGAGGCGAGTTCTCGGAAACCTACCGTAGAAATACGGCAAGGCGCTGGGTTCTTAGCCTACGATTGAAGGCGCAGTACCTCTTCATCTTCTGCGGAGGTTTGCTCGCCTTGTTCGTCCTGTTCGTCATCCTGTACATGATCGGTATCGACCAATGGTTCTGTATCGGCTTCGGGGTGGTGTCGGCCTCCGTTCTGGTGTGGCAGACATTCGCCCTGAACGCCCGGTACGGCGAACACGGGCTGATGAAATTGGGCGCGGCACGCAGCCATCCCCGCTACATACTCAACCGACGGAAAATCTCCCGATTGTTCAACCGCAAAAAAACAGAAGAATGAGAAATACACTTAAAGCCGCGACATTGGAGGCCAAATTTCCGCTGCTGGCCGTCGAGCACGACTGCATCCTCTCCAAAGACGCCGACATCACGGTGGCTTTCGAGGTGGAGCTGCCCGAACTATATACGGTAACGGGAGCGGAATACGAGGCGATCCATGCCGCATGGTGCAAGGCCATCAAGGTCTTGCCCGATTACAGTATCGTCCACAAGCAGGATTGGTTCGTGCGCGAGCGGTACAAAGCGGAGGTACAGAAGGACGATATGAGTTTCCTGTCGCGTTCGTTCGAGCGGCATTTCAACGAACGTCCGTTCCTCAATCATGCGTGCTACCTGTTCCTGACGAAGACGACCAAAGAGCGGAGCCGCCAGCAGAGTAATTGGAATACCCTCTGTCGGGGACATATCATCCCCAAAGAGATCCGCGACAAGGATGCTGCGGCCAAGTTCATCGAGGCAGCAGAACAGTTCGAGCGCATCATGAACGATTCGGGTTTCATCCGTCTGCACCGCCTCTCCTCCGACGAGATAACCGGAACGGCGACAAGCGCGGGATTGGTGGAGAAATACTTTTCTCTTTCATTGGAAGATACCGCCTGCTTACAGGACATCTCCCTTTCGGCGGCGGAGATGCGTATCGGCGACAATATCCTCTGCCTGCATACGCTCTCCGACACGGAAGACCTGCCGGGAAACGTGGCGACCGACACGCGCTACGAGAAACTCTCGACAGACCGTTCGGACTGCCGCCTCTCGTTCGCCTCGCCCGTGGGGCTGCTGCTTTCGTGCAACCACATCTACAACCAGTACGTGCTGATCGACAACAGCGAGGAGAACTTGCTGCGGTTCGAGAAAAACGCCCGCAATATGCAGTCGCTTTCGCGCTACTCGCGTTCCAACCAAATCAACAAGGAGTGGATCGACGAGTATCTGAACGAGGCGCACTCCTATGGCCTCACGTCCGTCCGCGCCCACTTCAACGTCATGGCGTGGTCGGACGACCGGGAGGAACTGAAACATATCAAGAACGACGTGGGCAGCCAGCTCGCGGCGATGGAGTGTACCCCGCGCCACAACACGGTGGATTGCCCGACGCTCTTCTGGGCGGCCATGCCGGGCAACGAGGCCGATTTCCCGGCGGAGGAGAGCTACTACACGTTCATCGAGCAGGCGGTCTGTTTCTTTACCGAGGAGACCAACTACCGCTCGTCGCTTTCTCCGTTCGGTATCAAGATGGTGGATCGTCTCACGGGAAAACCGCTGCATCTGGACATCTCCGACCTGCCGATGAAACGCGGCACGATAACCAACCGCAACAAATTTATTTTGGGGCCGAGCGGTTCGGGCAAGTCGTTTTTTACCAACCACCTCACGCGGCAATATTACGAGCAGGGGACGCATATCGTACTGATCGACACGGGTAACTCCTATCAAGGGTTGTGCGAAATGATCCGCCGCAAAACCGGAGGCGAGGACGGGATTTATTTCACCTACACCGACGAGACGCCGATAGCCTTCAACCCGTTCTACACGGACGACAAGGTGTTCGACATCGAAAAGAGGGAGAGCATCAAAACGCTGCTGCTGACGCTGTGGAAGAAAGACACCGAGCCTGCCACCCGCGCCGAGGAGGTCGCACTCTCGAACGCCGTCTCGCTCTACATCGAACGCATTAAGCGCGATAACAGCGTCGAACCGTCGTTCAACACGTTCTACGAGTTCGTGAAGACCGACTATCGCACTGTGCTGGAAGAGAAGCAGGTGCGGGAAAAGGACTTCGACATCGCGGGATTTCTCAACGTACTGGAACCCTATTATCGCGGCGGAGAGTACGATTACCTGCTGAACAGCGACAAACAATTAGACCTGTTGCAAAAGCGGTTCATCGTCTTCGAAATCGACGCGATAAAAGACCATCCGATCCTTTTTCCGGTAACGACGATTATCATCATGGAGCTGTTCATCAACAAGATGCGTCGTTTGAAAGGTATCCGCAAGATGATACTTATCGAGGAGGCGTGGAAGGCCATCGCCTCGGCGAACATGGCCTCCTACATCAAGTATCTCTATAAGACGGTTCGTAAGTTCTACGGCGAGGCCGTCGTGGTGACGCAGGAGGTGGACGACATCATCGCCTCGCCGATCGTCAAGGAGAGTATCATCAACAATTCGGACTGTAAAATCCTGCTTGACCAGCGCAAGTACATGAATAAGTTTGACCAGATTCAGGCGTTGCTCGGACTGACGGACAAGGAGAAAGGACAGATTCTTTCCATCAATCAGGCGAACGACCTGTCAAGGCTCTACAAAGAGGTCTGGATTGGATTGGGCGGCACGCAGTCGGCAGTCTATGCCACCGAAGTGAGTGCCGAAGAATATCTCGCATTCACGACCGAGGAGACCGAGAAAATGGAGGTGTACGCCCTTGCCGAAAAGCTGGGCGGCGACATCGAGGCGGCGATCCGGCAGCTTGCCGAACGTCGCAGAAACAAGAAGTAACAACCCTAAAAACGAGAGATTTATGAATATAAGTAAAAAGAAGTGGCTCACGTTGAGCAGTTGCATGGTCTCCCTTGCGGCTTTGATGCTGCAAGCCTGCACCGAAGCAAAGGAAACGGACTGCGACAAGCTGTGCGGAAATTGGGTCAGCGTGGGCAGGAAGCCCGACGTGCTGATCTACCGCGAGGGCGACGCCTACAAGGTTACGGTGTTCAAACGCGGCGGCCTTTCACGTCGTCTGAAACCCGAAACATACCTGCTGCGCGAGGAGGAAGGCAACCTTTTCATCAACACGGGTTACCGCATCGACATCGCCTACAACGAGGCGGCGGATGTGCTGACCTTCTCCCCGCACGGCGATTACGTCCGAAAGGACATGGACACGAAACAAGAATAGAAACCACTAAATCCACAGTAAAATAATGAGAACAAGAATCATTTTGCTTTTCGGTGCGTGCCTGCTACTTGCGGGTACGGCACGGGCACAATGGGTCGTCAGCGATCCGGGCAACCTCGCGCAAGGCATCATCAATGCCTCGAAGAATATCATCCACACCTCGAAAACGGCGACCAACATGGTGTCGAATTTTCAGGAGACGGTAAAAATCTACGAACAGGGAAAGAAGTATTACGATGCCCTCAAATCGGTGAACAACCTTGTCAAAGATGCCGTCAAGGTCAGGAACACGATCCTGATGATCGGCGAAATCTCGGACATCTACGTTACGAATTTTCAGCTCATGCTGCGCGATGAGAACTACACGCCTGAAGAGCTGTCGGCCATTGCGTTCGGCTACACGAAGCTCTTGGAGGAGAGTAACGACATCCTCAAAGAGATGAAAGACGTGGTGAACATCACGACGCTTTCGATGACCGACAAGGAACGCATGGACGTGGTGGACAGGTGCTACAACCGGGTGCGGCGATACCGTAATCTGGTCATGTATTACACCAACAAGAACATTTCGGTAAGCTACCTGCGCTCGCGCAAGAAGAACGACATGGACAGGGTGCTGGCTCTTTACGGCAGCCGCAACGAACGCTATTGGTAACATTGAAACGTATAGGCTTATGATGTTGCTTACAATAGAGTTCGACAACCTGCATACCATCCTGCGCTCGCTTTATTCCGAGATGATGCCGCTCTGTTCCAACATGGCGGGGGTGGCCAAAGGCATCGCGGGGCTGGGTGCACTGTTCTACGTGGCCGTGCGCGTGTGGCAGTCGCTCGCCCGTGCAGAAGCCATCGACGTGTACCCTTTGCTGCGGCCTTTCGCCGTCGGCTTCTGCATCATGTTCTTTCCGACCATCGTTCTCGGTACGATCAACGGGGTGTTAAGCCCCGTCGTACAGGGTACGAACCGGATGCTCGAATCGCAGACACTCGACATGAACAAGTACCGCGAACAGAAAGACAAGCTCGAATACGAGGCGATGATGCGCAACCCCGAAACGGCCTACCTCGTCTCGAACGAGGAGTTCGACCGGCAGCTCGAAGAGCTGGGCTGGTCGCCGGGCGATATGATCACGATGGCCGGAATGTATATCGAGCGCGGTGCTTACAACATGAAGAAAGGCATCCGCGACTTCTTCCGCGAGGTGCTGGAGCTGCTTTTCGCCGCTGCCGCACTGCTGATCGACACGCTGCGGACGTTCTTCCTGATTGTCCTTTCCATCCTCGGCCCGATAGCGTTCGCTATCTCCGTCTGGGACGGCTTTCACTCCACGCTCACGCAATGGCTCTGCCGCTATGTTCAGATTTATCTGTGGCTGCCCGTCGCCGACCTGTTCAGTACCGTGCTGGCGAAGATTCAGGTGTTGATGCTTCAAAACGACATCTCGGAGTTGCAGAACAACCCGAACTTCTCGCTCGAAGCCTCCAACGGCGTCTATATCGTGTTCCTTATCATCGGCATTATCGGGTATTTCACGATTCCGACCGTCGCCGGATGGATCATTCAGGCCGGAGGTTCGGGAAGCTACGGGCGTGCCGTAACGCAGCTCGCGGGTAAGGGTGCGGCATTTGCCGGAGGTGTGGCCGGAGCAGCCGTCGGTAACGTCGCCGGACATTCGGGCAGGCTGATGGGACGCGCGGGCAAGGCCGCGTGGAACCATACCGCCGGAAAATTATTCAAACGAAAATAATCGAACAACATGGAATTTAAGTCATTGAAAAATATCGAGACATCGTTCAGACAGATACGCCTGTTCGGTATCGTCTTCATCGCGCTGTGCGCTCTGGTGGCGGTGTTCTCCGTCGGGAGTGCCTACCGTTTCGCCGAGCGGCAGCGGGAGAAGATCTATGTACTCGACGGCGGCAAGTCGCTGATGCTCGCCCTCTCGCAAGACCTCGCGCAGAACCGTCCCGCCGAAGCACGCGAACACGTGCGCCGCTTTCACGAGCTGTTCTTCACCCTCTCGCCGGAAAAGAGCGCGATCGAGCACAATATCAAACGTGCCCTGCTGCTCTCGGACAAGAGTGCCTACAACTATTACACGGATTTCTCCGAGAAAGGCTATTACAACCGTATCATCGCGGGCAACATCAATCAGGTATTGCAGGTCGATTCGGTAGTTTGCAATTTCGACCGCTATCCCTACGAGGTCAATACCTATGCGCGTCAGATGATTATCCGCGAGAGCAACGTGACGGAGCGCAGCCTCGTAACGCGCTGCCGTCTGTTGAACGCCTCGCGTTCGGACGACAACCCGAACGGATTTACCATCGAGGGCTTCACGATTCTGGAAAACCGCGACCTGCAAACATTGGAGAGATAAGCCTATGAGAAAGTTAATCGAACGTCTCGGCAAGTGGACGGACAATCAGGACGAGCGGTTGCGGGCATGGCTCGAAGCACTCCCGCAGCGGACGAAACTTGCCGCCGTACTCGTCATTTTCGCCCTCTGCGCCCTCTTCACTTTCGGGACGGCTCTTTACGAGATAGGCCGGGAAAGCGGGCGGCAGATAGAGATCGAACATATCAGACAGTTAGACCTGCGGCAACAGCAGGACAGTATCAACCTTTTCAAATATTATGATTATGAAACAGAAAGAACAGAACAAGAATCCTACGGTCTCCCCAAAAGAGGAGAAGCCTAAAACACCGCTCACGGAGGAACAACGGCAGCGACGCCGCAAGATGCTCGTGTACCCGCTGATGGGGCTGCTTTTCATCGGCTCCATGTGGCTGATCTTCGCGCCCTCCGACAAGGACAAGGACGAGGCGCAGCAGGGCGTCGGATTCAACACCGAAATGCCCCTGCCCGTGGAGGCAGGCATCATCGCCGACAAGCGTACCGCCTACGAGCAGGCGCGGCTGGAGGAGAAGCAGAAAGAGCGGCGGACGCAGATGAACGACCTCGCCGCCCTGTTTTCGGACAAGGAAGACGAAGCCGAAACGCAGACGGAGGAGTTCGATCTGCTCAATCCCGAACCGGAGCAGCCCGCACGTACCTACGGCGGAGGTTCCCGCCCACGACAGCCGATCCGTTCCTCTGCGGCGGCTTACGAGGACATCAACCGCACGCTGGGCACTTTCTACGAAACGCCGAAAGACGATCCCGAAAAGGAGGAGCTGCGTGAGCGTATCGAGGAGCTGGAGGCAATGATGGCGCGGCAGGCCGAGCCGTCCGGCTCGACGCTCGATGACCAAGTGGCCTTGCTCGAAAAGTCCTACGAATTGGCGGCTAAATATATGCCCGCCGGACAGGGCGGCACGTCGCGACAGCCGTCGGCAGCCGATACGGAGGAGGACAAAAAGACCGTGCGAAACGGCAAGGCGGTGGCGCAACCCGTCGGGCAGGTGGCCGAACGCATCGTATCCGCCCTTGCACAACACATGACCGACAGCGAGTTTATCACGGCGCAGACCGAAGAGCGGAATTTCGGATTCCAAACGGCGGTCGGAACCTCGTCGGCTGTCGGACGCAACACCATTTCGGCGTGCGTACACGGCAACCAGACCGTAACCGACGGGCAGGCCGTCCGCCTACGGCTCGCGGAGCCGATGCAGGTGGCCGGAGTGTGCATCCCCCGCAACACGGTCGTCGTGGGGGCAGCACGGGTGCAGGGCGAACGGCTCGGCATCGACATCACCTCGTTGGAGTATCGGGGGACGATTATCCCCGTCGAGCTGGCCGTTTTCGACAGCGACGGACAGGAGGGTATCTTCATTCCCAACTCGATGGAGGTAAGTGCGGCCAAAGAGGTGGCGGCCAACATGGGGTCGTCGCTCGGCAGCAGTATCAACATCTCCACCGACGCGGGAGCGCAGCTCGCCTCCGATCTCGGTAAGGGGTTAATTCAGGGCACGAGCCAATACATCGCCAAGAAGATGCGCACTGTCAAAGTACATCTGAAAGCAGGATATAAGGTCATGCTTTATCAGCCGGAGAATTAACAACCAATCGAATTTTCAAACCGGGGTTTCCGAACCCCACAAACCACTAAATCCACAGTAAAATGAAAAAGATTTTTGTAATGATGTTCGCCCTCACGCTGGGCATGGGTGCGACGAACGCACAGGAAGTAACGAACACCGAGACCGTCGAAACGGCGGAACAGACGCAGACGGTATCGCTCTGCAAAGAGATCTATCCCGACACGGAGCGGGACGGCGATCTCTATCACGGTCTCACGCGCAAACTCACTTTCGACCGCATGATTCCGCCGCACGGATTGGAGGTTACCTACGACAAGACCGTGCATATCATCTTTCCGGCGGCAGTGCGCTACGTCGATCTCGGCTCCCCGAATCTGATCGCGGGCAAGGCCGACGGTGCGGAGAATGTCATCCGCGTGAAGGCCACCGTGCGCGATTTCCGCGCCGAGACCAATATGTCGGTCATCACCGAGGACGGCTCGTTCTACACGTTCAACGTCCGCTATGCGGCCGAGCCGCTGCTGCTCAATGTCGAGATGTGCGACTTCATCCACGACGGCAGTACGCTGAACCGTCCGAATAATGCGATGGAGGTGTACCTTACGGAGCTGGGAAGCGAATCACCGTTGTTGGTACGCCTGATTATGAAATCCATCCACAAGCAGGACAGGCGCGAGGTGAAGCATATCGGCTGCAAGCGCTTCGGCATTCAATACCTCCTCAAAGGTATCTACACCCACAACGGGCTGCTCTATTTCCACACGCAAATCCGCAACGGCTCCAACGTGCCGTTCGACGTGGACTTCATCACGTTCAAGATCGTCGATAAGAAGGTCGCCAAGCGTACCGCCATGCAGGAGCAGGTCATCTTCCCCCTGCGCGCCTACAACTACGCCACGCGCGTAGCAGGAAAGAAGGACGAGCGCACCGTCTTCACGTTCGACAAGTTCACCATCCCTGACGATAAATGTCTTGTTGTAGAGCTGAACGAGAAGAACGGGGGCCGTCATCAGTCGTTCATCGTCGAAAACGAAGACCTCGTGCGTGCCAACGTCATCAATGAACTCAAAGTGCAGTAACCATGAAGCGGTTTTGGTTTCTTCTCGTCGCGTCGCTTGCCCTGTTCGTCGGGCAGGCCGACGCGCAGCGATGCCTCCCCAAGATGCGGGGCATCGAGCTTCGGGGCGGCATGGCCGACGGGTTCTACTCGCACGCCAGCCGCGACGATGCGGGCTACTACGTCGGTGCGGTGCTCTCGACCTACACCAAAGGCGGCGACAAGTGGGTCTTCGGCGGCGAGTATCTGCAACGCTACAACCCCTACAAGGAGACGCGGATTCCGACGGTACAGTTCACGGCCGAGGGAGGTTTCTACTACAACTTTCTCTCCGACGCCCGAAAGATTTTTTTCCTCTATATAGGCGGTTCGGCGCTTGCCGGATATGAAACGGTGAATTGGGGCGACAAGGTGCTGTTCGACGGCTCGCGCCTTGCGAGCAGGGATGCGTTCATCTACGGCGGGGCGGTGTCGCTCGAAATGGAAGCCTACCTCGCCGACCGTATCGCTCTTACGGTAAACGTCCGCGAGCGCTGCTTGTGGGGCGGCTCGACGGGGCATTTCCACACGCAGTACGGGATAGGCATCAAATTTATCATCGACTGACAGATTTATATGACGATAGATGAGATGCGGCAGTTGTCGTTGGAGGCTTTCCTGCAACGGCTGGGGCACAGTCCGACCATGCAGAAAAGAAACGATTTGTGGTACAACGCTCCCTACCGTGAGGAAAGGACGCCTTCGTTCAAGGTCAATAAGGACAGAAACGTATGGTTCGACTTCGGGCTGGGACGCGGCGGCGACATCTTTACCCTTGCCGGAGAACTCGTCCGCAGCACGGATTTTCTTACGCAGGCGAAATATATCTCGGACACGGTGGGCGGGAATTTCGTGCCAATTCCAGTTCCTCGACCCGTGAAAGAGCGGGTGTCGGAACCTGCTTTTCAGGAGGTCGAGCAGAAAATGCTGGTTTACGATGTGTTGAAAGGCTATCTCTCGGAGCGGGGTATCCCCTCCGGAGTGGCCGCCCGCCATTGTCGGCAGGTCAGCTACCGCGTACACGGGAAACCGTATTTCGCTATCGGATTTCAGAACGTGTCGGGAGGTTGGGAGCTTCGCAGCAGGCTGTTCAAGGGGTGCATACCGCCGAAAGATATTTCCCTTGTGTCGCGGCAGGGAACGCCGACGGATACCTGCGACGTGTTCGAGGGGTTCTTCGATTTCCTCTCTGCCGCGACGCTCGGACTAACCGGAGGAAACGATGCGCTGGTGCTTAATTCGGTCGGCAACCTCGAAAGGTCATTCTGCTATCTGGACGGGTACGGGAAGATAAACTGCTATCTGGACAATGACGAGGCCGGACGAAAGACGTTTGAAGCCCTGCATACCCGATACGCGGAAAAAACAGTCGATTGTTCGAGGGGCTATGCCGACAGCAAAGACCTGAACGAACATTTACAAAAGAAATTGAGTGAAAGAGTAACGAACAACAAAACATTAAAATTCAAATTATGATTAAACGTATCAGCATGATAAGATTGGGTATTTCTTTTTTCATCGGGA
>ENA-OPCP01000986-OPCP01000986.1-human-gut-metagenome-genome-assembly--contig:-NODE-986-length-20360-cov-3.564245_pt1 | contig 20360 bp, 14 predicted proteins | sample MGYA00241563_ERZ501477 | MGnify/ENA primary metagenome ERZ501477 (study PRJEB25962, sample SAMEA2042572) | human gut metagenome | biome: human gut; feature: human-associated habitat; material: faeces... | reverse complement strand
CCGCCGGGATGACCGTTCCGGCCGGAATCACGAACTCTTCGGCAGCCCCCTTATCGTCCTGCAGAACGAATCCGCCGATATCGGCATCCGCCTCGCCGCCGTTATAGAGCTCGATGAAATCCATGTCATCGCCCGCGGGAGCCGACAGCACCTCGTTGATATCGTTGATAGGTACGCTCTTCGGAAGGGATGAGGTCCCGCTGGTACACATCCTCACCACTTCATTTCGTAGGCGCAGTGAAAGCGGCGAATTCCGAACCGCCGTCGCTCCTGCGCCCATAGGAACTGCCATCCTCCATTACGGGAAGCATCACGTCGTCCACCACGTTACGCGATGCGTCGAGCAGCGTCACCCGGTCGCCTTTGGAGGAGCTGATGCCGAACGAGAACTCCTCCAATACGAGGAACTCCCCAGCACCTATCGTCGTACCTTCCGGTATGACGTACTCCTCTTCCGCCCCCTTGTCGTCCTGCAGGATGAAGCCGCCGATATGCAGCTCCTCATTCCCCGCATTGTAAAGCTCCACCCAGTCGGGATTGCAGGAATACACTTCATTGATGTAGAGCCCGTCGATATCCGAATCGCCGGGGTTCACATCGCTCTCCCTGTCGTTCTTACAGGATACCGCCACCGCCGCGAATGCGCAAAGCGCCGCGAAAACAATCTTTCTCATGCTCTTATCTGTCTGTTTATAAAATTTTCCGTATCAGAACGACAGCAACAGACGCAGCTGCAGGATGCTGAAGTCGAGCCCCGAAGGAAGCATCTGACTGAGCGGTTTCCCGTCGAGAGTGATGTGTCCCTTGTCGTCGGCATACTTGTCGTTGTCCATGTAGGTATAATTCAATCCTATCAGCACGTTCCGGTTCGGGTACCAGTTCAGCGACGCGGAATAGCTCGTGGCCGCTCCGCCGGTAAAACCGCCACCGCCCAGTCCGGCCGTTATGTGCAGGGCAGGGAAGTGCTCAATACCTATTTTGCAGGGGTGTATCCCTTTGATCATCCCCGCTATGCCATTGTGGTCATGCGGGAAAACGGCACCTCCGGCGCTGCCGATTGCTGCCCGGTGTTTCGCCGAATTGTATCAAGTTTGCCGTAGGCCTTGCATTACTGTCCCTTTTGTGGTACAATGCCCCTACAATAGGGGGGATTGTACTTGCAAACATCAAAGTTAAAAACACTGCGCATCTTACAGATGCTTCAGCAGTACAGCGATGAGGAAAATCCGCTGTCTGCTACGGATTTGATTGAACGATTACAGAATGACTATGGTATCCGGTGCGAGCGTAAATCCATTTATGCGGACATTAAAGCGCTCCAGGAGGTGGGCTTTGATGTGTGCCGCACAGACTATCCCCGCCGGGGCTTTTACATGGCCGGTCGTACTTTTGAGCTGGCAGAGGTGCGTATGTTGATGGACGCGGTGCAGTCCGCCGGGTTCATCACGCCGAAAAAGACGGAGAAGCTGGTGCAGAAGTTGGAGAGTTTGCTCTCTGCCGGCCAGGCGGAAAGCTTGGTGCGCCAGGTGTATTGCCAGAGCGAGAACAAATGTTCGAATGAAGAGATCTATTACATTATAGATAATTTGCACCAGGCCATCTGTGACGGCTGTAAGGTCAAGTTCGCCTACAAGCGCCGGGCGGTGGATCCCAAGAATAAAAAGACCTTTCGGGAGAAGATCTTTACCGTGTCGCCCTATGCGCTGATCTGGAAGGACGATCACTACTATTTGGTTTGTAATAACGAAAAATATGACAATCTGATGAATCTGCGCCTGGATCGTATGCGCCGTATTACACCACTGAGCCAAAAGGCACGACCGGTGGAGGAGGTCAGCGCGTATAAGGGTCGGTTTGATACGGCAGACTATGCCGCTAAAATGTTCAATATGTTCTCCGGCGAGACCGCAACGGTGCGCTTGCTTTGCAAGCTGGATACCCTGGAGGAAATGGTGGACCGCTTCGGCACGGCCATTCCCATTCACGCGGTGGACGGCGATCACTTTGAGACCACCATTTCGGCGGCTGTCAGTGAGGGCATGGTCAGTTGGCTGATGCAGTACGGCGGTCGCGTGCAGGTGCTGGAGCCCCAGAGCCTGATCGACAGCGTGTGCGCCCGGGCGGAGACGGTGTTGTCCGCGTATGCAAAAGAATAGAATTTTGTGCAGCAGGGGAGTCCCTGCTGCTTTTTTGCCTGCTTATACGCTATTTGTGTATGGTATTATTGTTGATATACACTTGCAGAAAATGGTTGATATTTGTGCATAATTAACAGACACTGCCCTAATAATTGTCGCGTTTCCATAAAAATCCAATTAGTTAACAAATAATTTACAAATTCTATTGACAAGGAATTCTCAAGCGTAGTATAATTACTCTGTAAATGAGTGTGGGTAACTATACCCATACGCTGCCGGCAGGATTTGGCGCCTGCACTGTGTCGTCAGTAAACAGCGCGCGCTTTTTACCCCGCTTGGTAAAGAAAGAGATTTATGGAGGTATATTCTATGGGAAAAAAAGTATCCAAACGGCTGTTGTCTTTGTTCCTGTCTGTGCTGATGCTGGCCACCAGCCTGCCTTTTGCAGGTCTGTCCGCTTCTGCCGCAGATGAGAGCAGCAATTTGCCCAAGAGCACCAGCGGTGCGTACTTGTTTGCGTATTTTAGAAATGACGCCAAGTCCACCAACGGTGAGAACGTTTTTTACGCCGTATCTAAGGACGGTTATAATTACGAGGCCTTGAACGGCGGCGTGCCTGTGGCAAGTGCTTCTCAGGGCACCGGCCACTCTCGCGATCCTTATATTATGAAGGCGCAGGATGGTGCAGAGTATAAGTATTATATGGTGGCAACGGACGCCAACACCACCAACAACTATAATAATACCGGTCTGCACACCTGGGGGTCCGACGACCTGATCACCTGGGTCGAACTGGCCAATCCCCAGTTTGCTACGAACAAGGGCGGCGGTTCCAAGACCATTACCAACATGTGCTGGGCACCGGAGGCCATTTGGGACCCGGTAGAAGGCAAGTATATGGTCTACTTCGCCACCAACGAGGCGGACTCTGCGGCCAATGAGAGCGCCAAGATCTATTATTCTTACACTGCGGATTTCCGCAATTTTAGCGAGAAGAAGGTGCTCTTTGCCCCGGACTACGGTGTGATCGACGCCGATATTACCCCGTACAAAAACGGCTATGTAATGATGTATAAGAAAGAGGCTGAATCCGGCACCGGTGCCAAGAAAGTTTGGTACACCTTTAAGACCGGCAAGAGCCCCTCTAATTCTGACGGCGAATATGACGCTGCCAATGCGAAGATTTTCGAGTCTGTCTCCAATACGCAGGCAGAAGGCCCGCAGGTGTTCCCCATTTCCGGCACAAGCAGCTACGGCGTGCTGGTAGACTATTTCTCCAACGGCGGCTTCGGTTTCTCCTATACTTCCGATTTTGAGAGTTATACTAAGATTTCTGCGGATAATTGCTCCATCAATCACCTGAACCCCAGCCACGGCTGCGTTATTCCCATTTCCGATATGGAGTATTACAACCTGTCCCAGACTTTCAGTAAGGCGACCTCTACCCAGACTGCTGTGAAGCCCGGCGATACCGCCAACAGCCACTTGATTGCCCGGTACTTTACCTCTAACAATGCGCGGGAGGATGTGTCCGGCAACGGCAACCATATTGGCGCGTATAACGGCTCCACCAAACACAACGGTAATGTGAGCAGTGTTAATATGGTGGTGCAGGACGGCCGACTGGCGGCTCGCTTTGATAACAGTAAGCAGGCCAACGCCGGTGCTGCCGCAGATAAAACCATTGATAAAGAGGTAAAGGGCGTTTCTACCGCTTGGATGAATGTGGACGGCATGTTCTCCGACACCAACATCAACCGCGGTATTACCATCTCCTTTGACTCCTATATGACGGACGCTACCGTTGCTGATACCCATATCTTTGACTTTATTGATTCGCCCAAGTGGAACTATCTGAATAAATTCGATGTTAATAGTACCCCGAACAAATTTAACCTGTTGTCTTACCAGGCGGATAACACTTCCATCGGTATGAAGAAGGGCACGAATGCCAAAGTCAGCGGCAGCTTGGCGAAAAACCAGTGGCACTCCTATGTGTTCTCCATCTCCAAAAGCTGCTTTACCGTATTTGTAGACGGCAAGCTGGTTTCTTCTTCCACAACCGGCGAGAACTTCGGCACCGTACTGAACAGCGACTGGTTCAAGGCCGTATTCCAGAATGCCGGTGCCAATCCCTCTAAGCTGACCTTTGGCGTGAACCCCTATTGGTCCACCACCATCGGCGGCACATATAACCTGCTGGATGGTTACATCAGCGACTTCTGTATTTATGACCAGGCACTGTCTTTGGGCGATGTGGAAAATGCAAAGGCCGATCAGCTAAAGGCAACGCAGACCAATTATGACGCCAATACCACACAGGTGATCTATAAGGATCCCTGTACTGCTGCCGGCTATGCCACCGCTAAGGACAATGTGTACGGCACCTACCTGCCTTTGAATAAGTCAGGCGTGGCCACCCAGGTGGAGCCGGTAAAGGATCTGACAGACACGGCTGCCGGTTATACCTATACCATGCTGTATAATCCGGGCGATACCATTGATAACGGCGCCGTATTCCGTATGGGCGGCGATAGTGATAACTACTTCCGCGTCAATGAGGACGGCACCATCGAGTATAAGAGCGGCGACTCGTCCTTTAAGTCTGACTCTACCTTCACTTTGCCTACGGATAAATGGAGTCATGTGACCTTGCAGGTGGTACCGTACATTAGCTATGACCGTATCTATGTTTATATTGACGGCAAGCAGGTTGGTATGTATGATGCCTACAAGGCCCGCGAATCGCAGTGCAAGACGTATGCGGATAACGGCTTAACCTTACAGAGCCTGATCCACGGCACGGCCGGCGGTACCGGCGGCCAGGTGGTGTACGGCGAGGGCGCCACCGGTAAGCTCACCGATGTGAATATTTACCGTGGCTCCATTGATGCGTACGACCTGTTTATTAAGGACACCAGCGCGTACGCAGAGGCGCTGATCCGTGAGAACATGGATCTGTTTAAGACTACAATGAAGACGTTCTCCGACACCAATATTCTCACCAATATGGCACCGGCTTATGAACTGTATGACAAAGCGTCCCGCTATTTGGACGCTGTAAAGCTGGGCAAGGCTGTGCCGGATATGGAATATGTGTCTAAGCTGAATGCGGATTTGTATGCAGCTATTCAAAAAATGACCCCCTACAAGGCGGAATTCAGCACCGTAGGCGCCCAGGTGGCTACTGGTAACGGCGCAGGCGACACCTACGAGACAGTTAACGCCAAATATTCTCAAAATCTGTTGTATGCCGGCCCCACCAGTAAAGTGAACGGTTCCGGCAATGTGTATAACTATAACAGTAATAAATACGAGGTCTATTACAACTCCGCCGTATTTCTGTATGATGGTACACAGAATGACACCACCAACATTATGTGTATGCCGGTTGTGTTTACTCAGTATTTGCCCGCTGGTTCTGGTCAAACTGTGTGGACCGCTAGCTCTGTCAACGGTGTATTCCCAGCAGTGTCAACGACGGATGCTACTGAGAGCGTATACGCCAGGCTGATTTCTGATTATCCTGTTGATGATAACGGTAAGGCGAATATCACCGTGGGCACGGATGGCAAAATTTCCTATGACGGCGCATGGCGTGGTTACGGTACAAAGACTTGGTCGTTTAACACCACATTCCCGCAGAGCAGCGATTACTTCTTAGCAGGTGATCGTGCAAATAGCGGTAAGCATCATTGTAACTTTGTCACAGACCCTGATACGCATTTTTGGTACAATATTTTACAGTTTTGTCCGGAATCTATTATGAAGTCAAAGGGCACATCTACGCCTGAGGGTGAGTACACCATTCCGTGGGCCATCTATGTGGAAAAGCCCAGCGGTATTGGCGCCAGCTATTCTAATAAGAATTATGATAACGCTAATGATCGTGGTATGATTCCCAATGATACCAAAATCTATATCGTAGATGTTCACTCTGCCAGCCCCACCACACTGATGGACAATGCTACTGTGAAGCTTAAGAAAGTAGATAAGTTCCAGGGTGCCAATATGTACCAGCTGATTCGGAGCATCACCCGGTTCTCTGCGGATACGGCAATGGAAATCCTGTCCGGTATGGACGCTGCCACCTCTTGGAACCCTGTTAAAGACCCAGAATTGAACGCCACCGACGGCGGTGCGTTTTATCATCAATTCGTGGATAAGCGCAACCAACTGGCCACCAACTTTAACACTGCGGTTGACAATGCCATTAAGGATGCTAAGGGCTTGGATAGTCAGGGCTATACCAAACTGGACGCGGATATGGACGCCTCCTCTGCCATCGGCAAAATCTATCAGGACGCCTATGACGATTTAACGGACGGCGACAGCAGCACCGGTGTGTATACGGATTCCAGTGCCGATGCGTTTATCAAGGCCTTTGATGCTGCCAAGCAGCACTATACGGACTTGAGCCCGGTGGCAACGGCAAACCGTACCGATAAGAATTACCCGTATGCGGATAACCAGGCAAAGACGGCCTCCAAGCTGCATGACGATCTGGTGCTGGCTTATGCCAAGCTGATGAAGCGTGCGGATTATTCGCAGCTTAATCTGTTGTACGGCGGCTCCGATCGCGTACAGATCTCCAATAACGGTTTGACCAAAAATGTGATCAACGAGAATAACGAGACGGTACGCCAGCAGAACTACACCCTGTCTACTTGGCTGACCTTTGATGACGCGGCCACGGCGGCTATGAAGCTGTCCGATAATAAGGACGCCAACGCAAACGCCACCTACACCAAGTCTGAAAAAACCGACCAGCCTATGTTTAAGACAGGCGAGGTACAAGTGGAAACCCTGCTGCGAGGCACGGTGACTGTACAGGGTACCACCACAGAGCTGTCCAAATATCAGACAGACATCAACACCAAGAAAGACGCTTTGGACGCAGCCATTAAGGGCATTGAAGTCCCGGCGGATTACACCGCATATGACGCATTCGTGGTGGTACTGGGTACTCAGGATCAAAACGCTTTTACTGCCGACTATTTGGGCGGCGACAGCGTGTTTGCCAAGCAGGCGTACCAGGGCTCTCAGGAGAAGGCCGGTGCGTACAACACAGATGGCACCAATAACGATCGTGCTTATGTGGAGTACAACGGCAGTTGTTACCGCAACATCGGTAACAAGGCCGGCAGCACTGACGGCCAGACCACTCTGGACAGCACCACCAGCAGCCTGGTGTCTGAGCTGAACACCATCAACAACGACACCACTGCCGAGAAGCGCAAGCAGTTCAATGTTCGCTTTACGGTGGATCAGGACGGCAGCACCACTACTGAGACCTACCAGACCTACTACGGCGAGACGCTCACTTTGACCGTTCCTACCGCCGCACAGGGCAAGGTGTACAAGTGGACCGTGTCTGACGGCAAGACCACCCGCGATGTGATCAGCAGCGCAGACAGCTATATTGTCAACATTCAGGACGAGAACGCTACCCAGCTGACCGTGACCGCTTATACCACGGATAAGACCGTGGCGGACGATCAGGTAAAGATCACGCTGGTAGGCCAGTATGGCGACGACAAGCCGTTCCAGATCCTGGCTGTTTCCAAGGACGCTCAGGTGGTTCTGCCCGGCAACGCCACGGCAACCATTGCCGGTACGGCGTACACCGCACCTACCGCTCCGTTCTATAAATTCGCAGGTTGGCAGGTGAACGGCAAGAACTACAACTACGGCACCTACACCGCCGGTGACCTGGCTGGCAGTGACGGCACCGTGCTGCTGAAGGCTTGCTACGCCACCACGGACAACAACTATGTGATCACCCTGGATGGTGCTACGGTGGACGGCGCCGGTTACTACGATAAGGAAGTGACCGTGACCACCGCTGTGGACGGCGCTTACGGACTGGCGATCGCAGTGGGCGACGGCACCTATTCCGTTGCTTCCTACACCGGGGAATATAAGTTCTACGCCAACCGCAATATGGACTTCTACACCATCACCAAGGACGGCAGCCACTACTACATTACCGTAGACGGCGCCCAGGTGAAGCTGGATAAGACCGAGGCAGACACTTACAACCTGGATCACCAGTTCCCGTTTGTGTATGCAGCGCCGATGGCCAGCGGTGACAGCAAGCAGTCTTACAGCACTTACAGTGCTTACACCGCCGGCGTGCCGGAGAATGTAAAGATCACCGAGTGCGGCGTGTTGTATGTAAAGGCTGTCAACTATGATAAGGACGCCTTTACTCTGGCGAATATGTCAGACGCCAATTCTACGGTGAAGAAGGCGGTTGCCAAGAGCCCCATCGACTTTAGCAACCAGTATTTCCTGACTCTGTCCAATGTAAATGCCCGGGGCAATGTGTATTACACCCGCCCCTATGTGAAGTACACCTACACCTATGAGACGCTGGATTACACCGGCGCCGCCAAGGAGACGGAGGTACAGTGCATTGCATACGGCAATGTGTGCAACAACAGTGGACTGGTCGGCTAACAGAGAAGGAGGAATTTTAGCATGAAAAAAAGTTATTGCACTCCTGAACTGGAGGTCGAGGCATTTAACATCTTTACCGTATTTACGGATTCCAGCACCGGCGGCGGCCAAAATCCCGGCGGTGGTGCGATCGACCCGGACGCGGATATGATCGATGATTTCTACGCACAGCGTACCGCAGGCGATTTCTAAAAAAAGCAAAAAGCAGGAGAGCGATCTCCTGCTTTTTCTTTTGCCCTGGGGTGGGGTAGATGCCGCAAAAACGCTCCGTTTGGATTATTTTTGCGCTTCACGAATACAAAATGTTAATATATTATGAATAATGTAAATATACTGTGAACAAAGTGTTGACCTATTCTGTGGGAACGACTATAATATTTGCAACAAAAGAACGCAGGGCGCTGTGGGCGCAAAATACCGTTCTTTGGGGGTAATATTATGATACGATCCATGACCGGGTTCGGCCGTGCGGTGCAGGAGATTGACGGCTATGTCATCACCGTGGAGCTGAAGTCTGTTAACCACCGCTATTTTGAGTTTTCCTCTCGGGTGCCGCGGCAGTACGGCTTTATTGAGGATAAGCTCAAGTCCTTTGTAAACAGTCGGGTGTCTCGCGGCAAGGTGGATTGCTTTGTGGGCATTGAGGCGCTAAATACAGAGGCCGCCCAGGTGGCAGTGAACCACACTTTAGCCGGTGCTTACAACACCGCTTTGCAGGAGATTGCAGACACCTATGGTGCGAAGCAGGACTGGGGCGCTGCCGCTATTGCTCGCTTTCCTGATGTATTGGTTGTGCGCAAGGCAGAGGAGGACGAGGACAAGATCTGGTCCTATGTGCAGACGGTGGCAGCCGCTGCGCTGGATAAGTTTGTTGCCATGCGTGAGGTAGAGGGCGCCAAGATGAAGGCCGATGTGGCCGGGCGAGCACAGACCATTTTGGATTGTGTGGCGTTTGTGGAAGAACGCTCCCCTCAAACCGTGCGGGAATATAACGAAAAGCTGGCTGCCCGGGTGCACGAGCTGCTGGGCGATGTGACCTTGGACGAGGGCCGCTTGCTCCAGGAAACGGCCATCTTTGCGGACAAAGTGGCAGTGGCGGAAGAAACGGTGCGCCTGCGCTCCCATATTGCGCAGCTGGGCAAATTTCTGGAGGCAGAGGAGCCCATCGGCAGAAAGATGGACTTCCTGGTGCAGGAAATCAACCGGGAGGCCAACACCATCGGGTCAAAGGCCAGCGATGTAGCCATCGCCGGTAAAGTGATCGACATTAAGGCTGAAGTAGAAAAAATCAGAGAGCAGATCCAGAACATCGAATAATGCAACTGGTGAATATCGGCTTTAACAATCTTGTGAATGCAGATCGGGTGATCGCCGTTGTCAGCCCGGAGTCTGCCCCGGTCAAGCGCATTGTGCAAGATGGCAAAGCAAAAGGAACACTCATTGACGCCACCCATGGCCGCAAGACCATGAGCGTTATTATTACGGACAGTGACAATGTGATCCTGTCTTATTTGGATCTGAACAAAATTGCTGAAAAATTTTCTGCGGAGGTGCGCGATGCATTGTGAGAACAAAAAAGGCTTATTAGTTGTTTTGTCCGCACCCAGCGGTTGCGGCAAGGACACAGTTTTTCGGGCCATTGAGGCACTGCGGGACGATGTGGTTGAATCCGTTTCTGCCACCACCCGGGCGCCCCGACCCGGCGAAGTGGACGGCGTGAATTATTTTTTCAAGACCCGCGCGGATTTTGAAAAGATGATCGCGGATGGTGGCTTCTTTGAATATGCCGAGTATTCCGGCAACTATTACGGCACCCCTATTGCCGGGGTGGAGCAGGCCATTGCCAGGGGCAAGGTTTGCTTTTTGATCATCGAGGTGCAGGGGGCAAAGAATGTAATGCGTATTTGCCCGGACTGTGTGTCCATCTTCCTGTATCCGCCGAATTTTGAGATTTTGGAGCAGCGCCTGCGCGGGCGTATGTCCGAAACGGACGAAGTGATCCGCAACCGGCTGGAAATTGCCAAAGTAGAGCTTCAGTCCCGTGACTGCTACAAATATCAGGTGCTCAATGACGATTTGGACACCGCTGTGCACGAAATCAATCACATCATCTGCGATGAGCTGGCAAAGCGCAACGCAGAATAACTGCTACTGGAGGTAGAATACTATGTTTAATCCCGATTTGAAAGAAATGCTCAAGAATGTAAACAGCCGATACAGCCTGGTGGTTGGCACGGCCAAGCGCGCCCGGGAAATTCAGGACGAGGCTATTGCCAATGAGGAGCATTTGGACACCAAGACCGTATCCTTGGCTATTGACGACATCAGTTCCGGTAAGTATGTGATTGAGGAGCCGGACGAACTCAAGCAGAAATAAAGTGAGCGACAAAGCAGAGAACCGACCCATTGCCACCGTGGCTGTGGAGCGCACCTTCTTTAATCTGGACAGTGACTACGATTATGCGGTGCCCCCTGCACTGGCGGATCGGGTGCGCCCGGGCGTGGCGGTAGAGGTGCCCTTTGGCAGCGGCAATCGACTGCGCCGAGGGATTGTGCTGCAAGTGTTTGTTGGGATCAATCCGGCGCTGAAAGACATTGCCCGTGTGTGCGATTACGGTACGGTGCTGGACGAGAGCCAAATTCGCCTGGCTCGGTGGATGAAAAACCGCTATTTTTGCACCACCTACGAGTGCCTGCTGCAAATGCTGCCCCGTGGGTTCGGTAAGATCGGCGTGGCAGGGGTGCGTATGGCGGAATTGACTGTCAGTCGCGGCGAAGAGCTGCCCCGCTTAACGCCAAAGCAGCAGTCTGTTGCCGACCTTCTGCTGGACATTGGCAGCGCCACCGTGGAGGAGATTAAGACCCTTTGCGGCGTAGGCGATGGCGTGCTGAAAAATATGGAAAAGTGCGGCGTGCTGCGCTTTTTCAAAAAAGAGAAGTACAGAAATCCGTACGCGGATCTGCCTGCTGCCACTAAGGCGGCGGAGATCGAACTGTCTGCCGAACAGACAAAGGCGTACCACACGCTGTCCGCTATGCTGGATGGTGACGGCGGCAGCGCGCTGCTGTACGGCGTTACCGGCAGTGGCAAGACCCAGGTGTATATGCGCTTGATCGACCGAGCGTTGCAGCAGGGGAAAGATACCATTGTGCTGGTGCCGGAGATCGGATTGACTCCGCAGGTGCTGGGTCTGTTCCATCAACGGTACGGCCGCCAAGTGGCGGTGCTGCACAGCGGCTTGTCCGTAGGCGAGCGCAACGATGAATACCGCCGTGCTGACCGGGGAGAGGCTAAGATCGTACTGGGCACCCGCAGCGCCGTGTTTGCGCCGTTGCACGCCCTGGGATTGATCATTATGGACGAGGAGCAGGAGCTGACATACAAGAGTGAGCGCACCCCTCGTTACCACGCCAGAGACATTGCCCGCTACCGGGCAGGGGAGAGCGGCGCGCTGTTTGTGATGGCGTCTGCCACCCCCAGTATTGAAAGCTATGCGGCGGCTAAGGCGGGAAAATATACCCTTTGTTCCCTGGAACACAGATTTGGCAACGCTGCGTTGCCGCAGGTGTGTACCGTGGATATGAAGGGGGAGTTGCACGCCGGGCACCGTTCGCCTCTAAGCCGCACCCTGCAAAAGCAGATACAGTCCAATTTGGACGCGGGCAAGCAGACCATACTTTTGATGAACCGGCGGGGATACAATACATTCATTGCCTGCAACGACTGCGGTCATGTGATCACCTGCCCCAACTGCTCTATTTCGCTAACTTATCACAGTTATTCCAACCGGCTGATGTGCCACTATTGCGGCTATTCCAAGCCTCTGGACAATACATGCCCGGAATGCGGCAGCCACGCGGTGCGGTACAGCGGGTTCGGCACCCAGCGGATCGAGGATGAACTGCAAGCGTTGTTTCCCGCGGCACGGATTTTGCGTATGGATGCAGACACCACCGCAGGTAAATTCAGCCACCAAAAGCTGTTTGACGCCTTTGCGGCCCATGAATATGATATTTTGGTGGGCACCCAAATGGTGGCCAAGGGGCTGGATTTTGACGATGTGACCCTGGTGGGTGTGGTGAATGCGGATAATGCGCTGTATGACGAAAATTACCTGAGTCACGAGCGTGCCTTTGACCTGATCACCCAGGTGGTTGGGCGCAGCGGTCGGCGAGACGCTACCGGCACGGCAGTGATTCAGACCATTGATCCCTGCAATCCGGTGATCGACTTGGCAGCACGGCAAGACTACCCGGCTTTTTTTGAGACGGAGTACGCTCTGCGGCGTATTTTGACCTATCCGCCGTTTTGCGATATTTACGGTGTGTTCTTTGTCAGCGAAGACGAGAACGCGGCGGCGCTGGCAGCCAAGGCCTTTTTTGACACGCTGGTGCTCGAGAATAAAGAACAGCAGCAAAAGCTTATTGTGCTTGGTCCCTCACCGGCAAGAATATCAAAAATCAGCAATACTTATCGGTATCGGCTGGCAATTAAATGTAAAAATTCAAAATCTGTTCGCAATTTGCTCATGCAGGTGTTAAAAGCCACTGTTAAAATGAAAGAACTGCGAAAGGTGCAGATTTCCATAGATTTGAACCCCATTGACTTGGGTTAGGAGAAAAAATGGCATTACGGAATGTAGTAAAATACGGCGATCCGATCTTAAGAAAAAAAAGTCGCACGGTGGAAGTGTTTGACCGGCGTATCGCCACCTTGGTGGAGGATATGTTTGAGACCATGTATAAGGACAACGGCGTAGGTCTGGCTGCGGTGCAGGTGGGCATTCTCAAGCGTATTGTGGTCATCGATTGCGGCGACGGCCCGGTGGAACTGATTAACCCGGAAATCGTAAAGACCGAGGGTGAGCAGTGCGGTCAAGAGGGCTGCCTGTCCCTGCCCGGTCGGTACGAGACGGTGCGCCGCCCCCAAAAGGTGCAGGTGAAAGGCCAGGACCGAGAGGGCAAATGGCATGTCTATACCGGCGAGGACCTAAAGGCCCGGGCATTCTGCCATGAGATCGACCACCTGGACGGTGTGCTTTTTATTGACCGTATGGATAAAACAGTAAAGAAGGACTAAGATGCAAACGCTGCGTATCGTATTTATGGGCACGCCGGATTTTGCCGTACCGTGCCTGCAAACCCTGCTGGACAGCCCCCACAGCGTGGTGGGCGTGTTTACCCAGCCGGATAAGCCACAGGGGCGCAAAATGGTGCTGACTCCGCCACCGGTGAAGGTGCTGGCTGCGGAGAACGGCGTGCCGGTTTTCCAGCCGCAGAAGATGAAAGACCCAGCAACTTTAGAGCAGTTAAAGAGTTTGGCGCCTGATTTGATCGTGGTGGTGGCATACGGGCGCATTTTGCCCCGGGCGGTATTGGAATTGCCCAGGTATGGCTGTATCAATGTGCACGCCTCGCTGTTGCCTAAATATCGCGGCGCGGCGCCCATTCAGTGGGCCATCTTAGACGGCGAAGCAGAGACCGGCGTCACCATTATGCAAATGGACGCAGGACTGGACACCGGCGATATGCTGCTGGTTAAGAAAACACCCATTGACCCGGAGGAAACGGCGGAAATGCTGTTTGACCGGCTGTCGGCTTTAGGCGCACAGGCGCTGGCAGAGATTTTACCCAGGCTGGACGATCTGCACCCAGTGCCCCAACCGGCAGGGGATTTTGGTTATGCCAAAATGATCTCCAAGTCTATGAGTCCCTTGAATTGGAACCGCTCGGCAGCGCAGCTGCACGATCAGGTGCGGGGGCTGTATTCCTGGCCCTGCGCCACCACCACCATTGGCGGCAAGACGGTGAAGGTGCTGTCTGCTCGCTTAAGCGAACAAAAGGGGAGCACTCCCGGTGCGGTGATCGAGAGCAAGGGCAAATTGGTTGTTGCCTGCGGCGACGGCGGCGGTTTGGAACTGCTGACCGTGCAGCCCCAGGGGAAGAAAGCTATGGATGCCAAAGCCTTTTTGGCTGGGCACCCCGTGGCGGTAGGTACTGTTTTAGGAGCGTGATTTTATGAACGCCTATATGCTTTATTACGCAACCGGGGTCATTATGATCCCGGTCCTGCTGTTTTCTTTTTATTGTCAAATCAAGGTGAAGCGGGCTTTCCGTCGGTACAGCAGCGTGCACGCCATGTGCGGCATGACCGGCGCCCAGGCGGCGGCGCGACTGTTGCAACTAAACGGCATTACCGATGTGCAAATTCGCCAGATCGGCGGCACCCTCACCGATTATTACGACCCGAAGAATAAAGAAATATGTCTGTCAGGCGATGTGTATAACGCCACCTCTGTGGCGGCCATCGGCGTTGCCTGTCATGAGGCGGGCCACGCCTGCCAGCACGCACAGGGCTATGCACCGCTAAAGATTCGTAACGCTGCCATTCCTGCCACCCGCATCGGTTCCTCTTTGGGTATTCCGCTGGTGCTGCTGGGTATGGTATTTACCTGGCGGCCGCTGATCATGGTGGGTATTGTGTTGTATGCCTTAGTGGCGCTGTTCCAGCTGCTGACTTTGCCGGTGGAGTTTAACGCTTCTCGCCGGGCCTTGCAGACCATTGAAAGCAATCAATTTTTAACCGAACAGGAGTACCGGGGTGCGAAGAAAGTGCTGACGGCTGCTGCCCTTACCTATGTGGCGGCGCTGGCCTCTGCGCTGGCTACTTTGCTGCGGCTGCTGCTCCTGGCAGGACGAAGCAATGACCGTTAAATCTCCGCGCTTAGCCGCGTTTGAAGCCCTATATAAAATTCAACAGGAGAGCGCCTATTCCAATCTTTCTCTCGACCATTTACCTGTGGCCAACGGGCAGGAACGGGCTTTTGCCACTGCTTTGGTGCGGGGCGTATTGGAACGGCAGATCACCTTGGACGCTTTGGTGGATAAATTCACCACCGGGCGCTTGAAGCCCAAAGTGCGGGTGTTGTTGCGTATGGGCGCCTACCAGGCGCTGTATATGAACAAAGTGCCTGTGCCTGCTGCGGTAAATGAAACGGTGGAACTGGCAAAGACGGTGGGCCAAGGTTATTACGGCCGTATGATCAATGCGGTACTGCGGCAGATCGCAGCGGATCCGGATTTGCCGGATACGCCCACGCTCCGCTATTCTGTGCCGCAGCCCCTGCTGGCTATGTGGCAAAAGACCTATGGAGCGGATGCTACGGCGGCGTTCCTGCCTTATATCAACGGTCGTGCGCCATTATTTTTGGTGCCCAATCCCTTGTTTGTGACGCCCGGTCAATTGCAGGAAATGCTGGCAAATGAAGGCGTGCAAGCCCGTCTACTGCCGGAGAAAGTACTGACAGTGGACGACGGCTTTGATGTGGAACGCTCAACCGCTTTTCAGAAAGGTTATTTCCATGTGCAGGATTTGTCCTGCTACCTGGCCTGCGCTGCCTTGCAGGTACGCCCGGGTCTGACGGTGCTGGATGTGTGTGCCGCACCGGGGGGTAAATCCTTTACTTTGGCGGAGCAGATGAACAATACCGGCCGCTTGATCGCCTGTGATCTGCACCCCCACCGGGTGGAGCTGATCGAGAGCGGTGCCCGGCGGTTACACCTGGACTGTATAGAATCCCGCGTGCAGGACGCTACGTTGCATAGCCAGGACATTCCGGCAGCAGACGCCATTCTTTGCGATGTGCCCTGCTCCGGTTTTGGCATTCTCCGCCGCAAGCCGGAAATCCGCTATAAAGATTTAGACAGTATCAAGGATCTGCCTGCCTTGCAGCTTTCCATTTTGCAGACGGCAGCTACTTACTTAAAACCCGGCGGGCGACTGGTGTATTCCACCTGCACCCTCCACAAAAAAGAGAACGAAAAGGTTGTGTCGGCATTTCTGGACCGGCACAGCGCCTTTTTCCTGGCGGCGGAATGTACTCGCTTTCCGTGTGAACAGGGCAGCGACGGCTTTTATTACGCCGCTTTGGAGAGACAGGCATGAAAGAGGACATCAAAAGTTTAACTTATTCGGCACTTTGCCAGCGGTTTGGGGACCTTGGGCTGCAGCGCTTTCGTGCCGATCAGGTGTACGCTTGGCTACACAAGGTGGGTGTGCAGGACTTTGAGGAGATGACCAATCTGTCCAAGGATCTTCGGAGCAAACTGGACGAAAGGTTTACCATTCCCGCCTGCCGAATCGAGGAAAAATATGTTTCTGCCGTGGACGATACGGTGAAATATCTGTTTCGTTTGAACGATGGCGAGTATGTGGAGTCCGTGGTGATGCACTATAACTACGGCTACACCATTTGCGTGTCCAGCCAGGTGGGGTGCAAAATGGGCTGCACCTTCTGTGCGTCTACCTTGGCCGGTTTTCAGCGGAATTTGCTGCCGGCGGAGATTGAAAGCCAGATGCACGCTGCCCAGAAGGACCTGGGCTGCCGCATATCCCATATTGTGATGATGGGCATTGGCGAGCCGTTGGATAATTATGATAACACCATCGCGTTTTTACATACGGTCAACGACCCTCGGGGGCTGAATATCAGCCTGCGCAATATTACCATTTCTACTTGCGGGTTGGTGGATCGTATTTACGATTTGATGCAAGAGGATTTGCCGGTGACGTTGACGCTTTCCCTGCACGCGCCCAATGATGAAATCCGCTCCCGCACCATGCCGGTGAATGCCCGGTGGGGCGTGGACGCTACCTTGCGGGCTATGGCAGCTTATGCGGAGAAAACCTCACGCCGGGTGTCTTTTGAATATACTTTGATCCACAATGTAAACGACCGACCGGCCCACGCCATGGAATTGGCGGCGCGGCTGCGGGGGATGCTTTGCCATGTGAACCTGATTCCGGTGAACGATGTGGCGGAGCGAGGCAATGTGCGATCCAGTCAAAAAGACATTCAAAACTTTCAAAGCATATTGAAAAAACAGGGAATAAATGCTACAATAAGAAGAACTTTAGGTCATGATATCAATGCCTCTTGCGGGCAGCTTCGCAGATTGAAGAAACGAGGTGATCAGATTGAACATGGTTGCTAAAACCGACCGGGGGCGGATCCGTGAGTCCAACCAGGACGCCTATTTTGTGGGCGAAATGCCGGATGGCACGGCCTTTGCCGTGGTGTGTGACGGTATGGGCGGCGCAGCCGGCGGCAATATTGCCAGCTCACTGGCGGTGCAGGTGATCAGCAGCAAGATCAATGCGTCTTACCACCCCAATATGCGGGACAGCTCCATTTGCAATATGCTGGAGTCGGCGTTGTCTGCCGCCAATGTGGAAGTGTATGATCTGGCGCAGGAAAAGGCGGATCTTCAGGGTATGGGCACCACGGTGGTGTGTGCCGTCATTCGTGGCGGCCAGGCGTTTATCGCCCATGCCGGGGACAGCCGAGCGTATCTCTTTTCTGCCGATGGCTTGCAGCAGGTGACTACGGATCACAGTATGGTGCAAGATCTGCTGGAGAGCGGCAAGATCACCCCGGACGAGGCAAAGCACCACCCCAATAAGAATATCATCACCCGTGCCATCGGGGTAGACAGTGCCATTAAGATTGACTTTGACCAGATCGACTTTAGCGACGGCCAGGTGCTACTCCTGTGTACGGACGGTCTTTCCAACTATGTGGACAATGACGAGATGGTCAGCGCCATCAGTGACGGTCAGTATTATGCTTATGCGGATCGACTGGTGCAGCAGGCCAACAAAAACGGCGGCGGTGATAATATTACCGTTGTTGCCATCAGCAATTAAGCGGAGTGAACAAATATAATGGATAATTATGTAGGAAAACGCTTAGACGGCAGATATGAAGTGCAGGAGATCATCGGCGTAGGCGGTATGTCCGTTGTTTATAAAGCCTATGACAATGTGGATGACCGCATTGTGGCGGTGAAGATCCTAAAGGACGAATTTTTGCAAAATGACGACTTTGTGCGCCGGTTCAAGAACGAGTCCAAGGCCATTGCCGTTATGTCCCACCCCAATATCGTAAAAGTGTACGATGTGAGCTTTGGCGAGAAGCTCCAGTACATTGTGATGGAGTATGTGGACGGCATTACCTTAAAGGAATATATACAAAAGCAGGGGGCCATCACCTGGAATGACGCCCTGTACTTTACTACGCAGATTTTGCGTGCGTTGCAGCACGCCCACGACAAGGGCATTGTTCACCGGGACATTAAGCCTCAAAATATTATGCTGCTGGCTGACGGTCATATTAAGGTGACAGACTTTGGTATTGCCCGCTTCTCCCGCAGCGAGACCAAAACTTTAACGGAAAATGCGATTGGCTCTGTGCATTATATCAGTCCGGAGCAGGCTAAGGGCGAGTTTACTGACGAACGGGCGGATATTTATTCTCTTGGCGTGGTACTCTATGAGATGCTGGCCGGTCGTGTGCCTTTTGATGCAGACAGCGCCGTGTCTGTGGCCCTTATGCAGGTGCAGGCGGACGCCAAGCGGCTCATTGATATTAACCCGGATATTCCCCGGGGCGTGGAGCAGATCTGTGCCCACGCTATGGAGAAGAACCCGGCCAATCGCTACCAGTCTGCAACGGAAATGCTCTTTGATGTGGAGGAGGTCATCAAGAACCCGGCCACCACATTTGACTATTCCTATTTTGTGGACGAGGAGCCCACTAAATATGTGATCAAGACGGTGGATCACACGGAGAAGCCTCAGCCGGATCTGCGATCCGAGCCGGAACAGCCGGTGGTGGAGGAAGACCCTAAGCGCAAGGGCAAGATCATCGGCGCTGTGATCGCCGGTATGCTGGTGCTTGCAGCAGCCATTGTACTGTTGGTGATGGGTCTTACCGGTTCGCTGAACACCAAGTCTATGAAGTTGGAGAATTTTGTGGGTCAGTCCTATGACACCATCGTCAGCTCCAACCAGTACGATTATGTTTTTGTACAGGAGAGCAAGGAGAGCGAGGATGCTGACCCGGGCACGGTGCTGGAGCAAAAGCCGGCAGCCGGTGAACGGGTGATGAAGGGCAGCACAGTGACCCTTGTGGTGGCCCAGACGCCCGGTGGCATTCAGGTGCCCAACTGCTACGGCCTTGGTGAGGATATGGCCAAGAAAGAGTTAGCCTCCGAGGGACTGAACAACTACACCGTAACGACCATCTCCAGCGAGACGGTAAAAGAGGGTCAGTGCGTATATACCAGCCCCAAGGCAGGGGATTTGGTGGCTGCGGATCAAACGGTGACCATTTATATCAGCTCCGGCCCCAGCACGACCCAAAAGGTGCTGCTGACTGTGCCGGATGTGCGTGGACTGAGCCAAAGCGATGCTCGCAACTTTATGGAGAAGAGCGGGTTTGAAAATGTGCAGATTTCTACCGAAGACAGCAATCTGCCCAAGGATACGGTGATCAGCCAGACCCCCGGTCAGGGTGAGGCGGCGGAGCCGTCGGCTGCCATCAAGCTGGTGGTGTCCACCGGCGTTGTGTCTACCGACCCGGCGGCACAGATGGTGAAGTTGCAGGTAACGGTGCCGGATACCGGCAAGCACAGCACCCTGAACATCTATGTGGACGGGGAACTGCAATTTACCAAGAGCGAGAGCCTGGACGGCGGCCAGCGTACCTTTAACCTGCAGGTGTCTTACGGTGCCCGGGTGGAGATCGAGGTGGAACTGGGCGAGGTGTCTCAGCGCCAGACTGTAAAGGCAGACAAGGCCAAAACGGTGCGTATGAATTTTAACGACAAGACGGACACCACAGTACCCGACGGGACGGACTGATATGGCAGTAACAGGCAGAATTCACAAAGGGATCGGCGGTTTCTATTATGTAGAAA
>ENA-OPCP01000982-OPCP01000982.1-human-gut-metagenome-genome-assembly--contig:-NODE-982-length-20432-cov-3.704471_pt1 | contig 20432 bp, 16 predicted proteins | sample MGYA00241563_ERZ501477 | MGnify/ENA primary metagenome ERZ501477 (study PRJEB25962, sample SAMEA2042572) | human gut metagenome | biome: human gut; feature: human-associated habitat; material: faeces... | reverse complement strand
CGCCCCGCCGACTCTGCCGGCGGGTTTTATTTTATGGTGGATATTTGGCTGCGGGTTTGCTATAATAGAGGTAAGATCAAAGAAAGGAAGTGCAACGATGCCTTATATTAAGAATGTACCTCATGAGGCGATTTTCAGTCTTGCGGATCAAGTCCAGGTGCAGCCCGGCCAAGTGGTCAGCAAAACCCTGGCGCAGAATGACGCCGTCAGCGTGACCCTGTTTGCCTTTGCAGCCGATGAGGAGATCGGCACCCATGATTCCACCGGCGACGCTATGGTTACCGTGCTGGAGGGTGTGGGTCAGTTCACCATAGACGGTGTGCCCTACCTGGTCAAGCCCGGCGAGGCGCTGGTCATGCCCGCCAAAAAGCCCCATTCGGTGTACGCCCCGGAGAATTTCAAGTGGATGCTGACCGTCATCTTCCCCCACAACAACTAAACAGCGCAAAGAACGGATGGTACATAGCCATCCGTTCTTTTTTATCTATACAGAAAATCACCCCAAGGCTTGCAACCTTGGGGTGTTCTCATGGGCATTCTTATTTCTTCTGAGGGCCGTTGTAGCCATTCTTTTCCTGGAAAGCAGCGATCTTGTCGATCACGCCAAGGATCACATCAAAACCGTCGCCTACGGTCTCCATCTCAAACCGCTCCGGCATATCCCGCCAGGTGTGGTAATAATAGGTGAGCATGGGGTTCTGGGCCGCAAAGGTCACGGACTTAATACCCGCGCGGGTCATAGGTGTAGAGTCGCAGCCGCCAACGGGATTGTGGATACAACCGTTTGTCTTGCTCTCGATACCCATCTCGTTAAAGGTGTCCTTAAACATCTTTTCCATATCCGTATCAAAGCGCACGCCCTGCCAGTCGTCCTTGATCACCACTTCAAAATACTCTTTATCTGCCACAGAGTCAATGTTAATGTTCCAGGCGTTCTGGGACAGATCGTCAAAGCGGTGCTCCTGGGCAAAGTGCATGGAGCCGCGTAGACCCGCCTCCTCAGAGCCGATATTGGCGTCTACAATGCGGCAGTTCTTAGGCATCTTTTCCGGGTGCTCCTTGAAATACTTGATCACCGCATAGCTCAGGCCGATGCCGGTGGCATTATCCATAGCGCCGCGAGAAGCGTTGCGGGGATTGGGATCGCCCCACATCACCACAAACAGAGAACCGATGGCGGTGACGATGGGCACGAAGTTCATAATGAACATAAAGGTGTTCCAGCCCTGAGAGGCCAGCATGGTCTGTGCCCACTGGGCGCCGGCGTAATCGCAAATGTTCACGACAGCCATAAACACAGAAAACAGCGCAATAAAGAAAAAGCAAACCGCGCCGAAGCCCACCTTGCCATATGTAGCGATCAGGCCCATAATCGGCTTGGTCTTGGCATACTTATATGCGTGCTCACTGTGGCGCCAGCACCAGGACGTATCCGTATGGCCGGACAGGATAATGGTATAGTCATACTTGCCGTCCTCCGGCTCCAGCACGCCAAGGGTATTGCGGCTGATCTCCTGGGGGAAGAACATATCAAACCAGGTCTTGTAGAAAAAGCAGCTCATCACCAGCCAAAAGATCGTAATGAGACCCAGCGCAGCCAGGGCGTACCACAGCTTATTAAAGCCGCTGGCCAGGGCGATAATGGCGCCGATACTCAGGATCACGCCGGACCAACCTGCATAGGACAGACCGCCGATACCGGAACGGGGTGAAACGGCGAACTCCTCCGTCTTCGGTTCAATGCCGATGTCGCGCAGCTTGTCGCCCATATACTGATGGAACTTGATTTCACCGTCGGAGCCGGGCAAGCGGGAGCCGATCTTGTGTGCGGCGTGTTCCACAATGTCCATAGCTTCGCGGGCATAGGATTTGGATTCTTCTCTCATGTTCAGGCCTCCTGTTCATAATTTGAAAAAAGATAATTATATTTTAAGATAACTCTGACAAAAATGCAAGCAGAAATTCATGACCTTGCATAAATATTCGCCAAATTCAGGAAATTGTAGCGTAGCACAGCGTTAAAGCAGTACAGCACAGAAAAAAAGCGGCAGCATTTGCTACCGCTTCGAACTGTGGAGACGTCGTGCCGAACCCGATTCTTTTAGCAGAGAATGTCATGGCCGCGGTTTTCTCTCTCAAATATAGGACTGAAAAACGCTCTATCCCCTGCCAAAATACAATAGCAACGCCAAGAGCAAAGCAGCCAACGCCCACAGGGTCACGCACAGCGCCGCCGTCCACACCCGGCACCGACGGAATGTGCGCACACGATTCCCCGGGCCGCCAGTACCGTTTGGATATGCGTATCCCCCAGGGTATGGGGCACCGGCGGAAAATGTACCACCCGGTCCACCGCAGCCAGCAGCCGATTGACCCCACGGCTGCTGTAAGGGGTGGCCACCACCACCGGGCACCCCAGCCCGGCAGACAACGCTGCCGGGTCAATAATAACACCGCGCCGCCGGGCGGCACCCCTATCCGTGATGTACACCACCAACCGATGACTGCGCTGCCAAAGGGCAGGCAACGCCGCCAGTGCCCGCTGCAGATCCAGCGCCGGGGTCACCAGCACCGTACAGTCCGCCCCGCGCAGCGCCGGACTTTGCAGAGCACACAGAGGCAGCAGCCGCAAATCATAAGTAATATGCCGGTACGAATAACACCAGGCACCCCCCTGCCGCCGCCCCAAAAGCTCCTGCAGCAAATGCTCCTTACCCCCATTGTTGCCGCCCACCAATACCACGGTACACTCGCCCATATTACCCCTTCTTTGCCGTTATTTCTTACCCATTCTATGCAGGCGTCGATCAAATGTGACGGCAAGCGTACTTTTGTTCAATTTAGGCCGTTCTCAACGGCTGGGTATTGATTTTGGCGTAGGGGCTGTGGTACAATGAATATGTAAAATTATACTCCGCTTTGCGGCGGGGAGGATAAGAGAGGTAAAATCTATGGCAGAAAAGCTAAAGTATTTTGTAAACGGTCAGTTCCGTGAGTCCAAGACGGACAAATGGTACGACCTGCACAATCCGTCCACCGGCGAAATCACTGGCCAGGCGCCCTGCTGCACCAACGATGAGGTGCTGGAGGCCATTGCGGCCGCCAAAGCTGCCTATCCGGGCTGGAGCGCCACCCCGGCCATTAAGCGGGCACAGATTCTATATAGAGTGCGGGAATTGATCCTGGAGCGCATGGATGAACTGACCATGAGTGTTGCCAAGGAAAACGGCAAAGTTTGGGCAGAATCCGAGGGAGATGTGCTCAAGGCAAAAGAAGGCACGGAGCTGGCCACCCAGGTACCGTCCCTGATGATGGGTGAGTCCATTATGGACGCCTCCCGCGGGTATGATACCGTGAAATACAGAGAGCCGCTGGGCGTGTTTGCCGGCATTGTGCCTGTAAACTTCCCGGCCATGATCCCCTTTGGCTGGATGGCACCCACCTGTATTGCCACCGGCAACACCCTGGTACTGAAAGCCGCTTCCTTGACCCCCAAGACCGCCATGCTCTTTGCCCAGCTGTACAAGGACGCAGGCGTGCCGGACGGTGTCATCAATGTGGTCACCTGCTCTCGCAATGAGATCAACACCATTCTGGAGCACCCGGATGTTAAGGGCATTACCTTTGTTGGCTCCACCCCGGTGGGTCTGAAAATCTATGAAAAAGCCGCTGCCAACGGCAAGCGCTGCCAGGCCCTGTGCCAGGCCAAGAACCATGCCCTGGTGATGGAGGACTGCGCCTTAGAGCGTACGGTAGCCGGCGTGATCAACTCTGCATTCGGCTGTGCCGGTCAGCGTTGCATGGCGCTGTCCTGCTGCGTGGTACAGGACAGCATTGCAGACGCCTTTGTAGCCGAGCTGAAAAAGCAGGCGGAGAAAGTGAACTGCGGCCCCGCCTGGGACAAGAGCTCCCGCCTGGGTCCCATCACTTACGAAAAGCATTATAAAGAGGTACTGGCCGATATTGACAAGGGCGTAGCCGAGGGTGCCACCCTGGTGTTGGACGGCCGTAACACCGTTGTGGAGGGCTACGAGAACGGTTACTTTGTAGGCCCCACCATCTTTGACCATGTAACGGCAGATATGACCATCGGCGACGAAGAGGTCTTTGGTCCGGTGCTATGCATCAAACGGTGCAAGGACTTTGAGGAGGGCTTGGCCATTATGAACGCCAACCCCTATGCCAACGGCTCCGTGATCTACACCCAGAGCGGCTATTATGCCCGGGAGGTTGCCCGCCGTACCGACGGTGGCCAGGTCGGCATCAACGTGGGTATTCCGGTACCGGTAGGCTTTATCCCCTTCAGCGGGCACAAAAAGTCCTTCTTCGGCGACCTGCATTGCCTGGGTAAGGACGCTTATCGCTTCTACACAGAGAGCAAGGCGGTCACCACCCACTGGTTCGATGAGGAGGAGAAAAAGGCAACGGAAGTCTCCACCTGGGACCATCTAAGCCGGATAAACAGCGAGAGCACACCGATTATGGTGTGCTCTTTTCTTATACTTTCTTTTATCCGTTCTCTTTGTCCGTGCCAAACAGGCCCTGACTTTCGCCGCATGTATCAGTGCGCCGAGCGCCGGAGCCGTCGGCTATATATTATACTACAAAACAGCCAAAACCTCAATACTTTTTCTTTCTCTCTCGGTGGTGTATAATATGGGTACAGAGGTATGCCTCTGAATTCCCAAAGGGGTGATAGTATGATCAACATTACGGCAAGAGGATTTGACCTAAAGCAAGGCACTAAAGACGGTATTGACAAAGAACTGCAGCGTATTGAAAAAATGCTGCCTGACAACGCCTCCTTTGATGTGACCTTAGCCAAGGTAAAGGACGGCTACAAGTGCGACATTACAGTCAAGTACATTGGCTCCTTTATCCGCGGCGAGGCACGAGCAGACAAGATTGAGCCGGTCATTGATATGGCAGTAGATGACCTGAAGCGAAAGCTGCGCAAGCTAAAGACCTACCTGGTCGATAAGAAGCGTAAGGGCGGCATTGACCAGATCGCCTCCATGCTGGAGCCCATAGAAGAAGTGACCATGGACGACTTTGAGAGCTATGACAGCTCCGCTGCGGATATTCAGCGCAAAAAGAACATTCATTTGCAAATGATGACCGACGATGAGGCCATCGTGCAAATGGAAATGCTGGGACACAGCTTCTTTGTTTATCTGGCGCCGAACGGCCAAACCTGCGTGATCTACAAACGAGGCAAAGGCTACGGTCAGTTAATTTGTAGCTGACCGGCGCACACCGAAAAACGCATTTTTATTCAATTTTGCCGTGAGTGAAAACTCACGGCAATCTTTTTTGTGCAAAGTGGAAAAATAGATACGCGTACATTGACTAATACCTATGATATTGGTATAATTTATACAAAAATAAACGGAAGCAACGCTTCTGAAGAGAGGGATTTTGTATGACTTATACAGAAAAAGTGCTGGCAGATCTGAAAGCAAAGAACCCGGATCAGCCGGAATTTATCCAGGCCGCCACAGAGGTTTTAGACGCATTGGCGCCGGTGGTCAACAACGATCCGAAATACCAAAAAACCAGCTTGTTGGAGCGGTTGGTTGAGCCGGAACGACAGATCATGTTCCGTATTCCGTGGGTGGACGATCATGGCCAGGTGCATGTAAACCGCGGCTACCGCGTGCAGTTTAACTCTGCCATCGGCCCCTACAAAGGCGGTCTGCGCCTGCACCCCAGCGTAAACCTGTCTATCATCAAGTTTTTGGGCTTTGAGCAGATCTTCAAAAACAGCCTGACCGGCCTGCCCATCGGCGGCGCCAAGGGCGGCTCTGACTTCGACCCCAAGGGCAAGAGCGATATGGAAGTGATGCGCTTCTGCCAGGCATTTATGAATGAGCTGTATAAATATGTAGGTGCGGACGAGGACGTACCCGCCGGCGACATCGGCACCGGTGCCCGCGAGGTAGGTTACTTATACGGTCAGTACAAGAAACTGACTAACCGCTCCGAGGGCGTGCTCACCGGTAAGGGCCTGAGCTTCGGCGGCTCCCTGGCTCGTACAGAGGCTACCGGCTACGGCCTGGTGTATATTACCGAGGAAATGCTCAAGGACCACGGTAAGGATCTGAAGGGCGCCCGCGTGGCCGTGTCCGGCTCCGGTAATGTGGCCATTTACGCTATGGAGAAGGCGCGGCAGTTAGGTGCAAAAGTCATCTGCTGCTCCGATTCTACCGGCTACGTCATTGACGAAAACGGCATTGATGTAGAGGCTGTAAAGCAGATTAAGGAAGTGGACAGAAAGCGCATTTCTGTGTATGCGGAGAGCCACCCCACCGCCACTTATGCTGAGGGCTCTGTGTGGGACGCCGTGACCTGCGATGTGGCGCTCCCCTGCGCCACCCAGAATGAGATCCACGCCGCGCAGGCGCAGCGCCTGGTAGACACCGGCTGCTACGCAGTGTGTGAGGGCGCCAATATGCCCACGGACGCAGCGGCCACAGAGGTGTTCCTGCAAAATCACATTCTGTTCCTGCCCGGCAAAGCTTCCAACGCCGGCGGCGTAGCCACCTCCGCACTGGAGATGGGCCAGAACTCCATTCGCTCCAGCTGGACTTTTGATGAGGTAGACGCCAAGCTGCAAGGCATTATGGTCAACATCTACCACAACATGAAAGAGGCTTGCGAAAAGTACAATGCCACAGACAACTTCGTTGTTGGTGCCAACATCGCCGGCTTTATGAAAGTGGCCGATGCCATGATGGCGCAGGGCGTGGTTTGATCCAACAAATCTCATATAAACACAAAGCAGTCTGCTACGGCAGGCTGCTTTTTCTTATTGACAAAGGAGCAAACCTGTGTTATGCTTTATACATACCATTGGTATGTAAGGAGGAGCTATGAGCAGGAATAAATACCCGGAACAGACCCGGGAACAAATTTTAGATACCGCCACACGCCTGTTTTTGCAGCAGGGGTACGAACACACCACCATACAGAATATCATCGACCAGCTGGGCGGCTTGACCAAAGGCGCGGTGTACCACCATTTTTCCTCCAAGGAAGCGATCTTAAACGCCGTTGCCGCCCGTATTTTTGAGAACAATTCCCTGTCCGCCACTTGGCAAAAAATCGCAGTATCCACAACATTAACCGGCAGTCAAAAGCTGACCCAAATGCTGCTCGCTGCCATTACAGACCCACAGGAAGCCCAATTCCGCAAACTGGGTGTGCAACTGCGTAACTCTCCCCAAATGCTGCGCGACTTGCTGTATCGCAGCGTAGAAGAAATTGCGCCTACCGCCTTTTTGCCGGTGGTCGAAGCGGGCATTGCCGACGGTTCGCTGCAAGTGGCCGAACCGACAGCCTTTGCAGAAGTGGTGGCGCTGCTTGCCAATCTTTGGCTAAGCCCGCTGGTATTTGCTGATGGCCCGGAAAAGCGGAAGCAAAAGCTGGCATTTCTCTGTACCCTTTGCGAACCCACCGGTCTGGACTTAGCGCCCTTGCAACCTTATTTAGATCAATTATAAACGCCCATTCGCCCGCTGCTTTGCAGCGGCTATTCTTTGAATTTATACATACCGTTGGTATGTAAGGAGGAAATATGGATACTTACACAAAAAGAGAACGGACCATCTATCTACTGGGTATGCTGGGTCAAAACTTGATATACGGCGTGATCGGCACCGGGCTGACCTACTATTTTCAAAGTGTGATCTTTTTGCCTGCACTGGCCATCAGCACCATCACCCTGCTATCTAAAATAGCCGAATTCCTGTGTGATCCCTATGTGGGTATGCGCATTGACCGCAGTCAAAATACCAAAGGCAAATGCCGCACTTATCTTATATCTTCGCCGCTGCCGATATTCATTTTTTCGCTGCTCTGCTTTCTTAATCGTCCATATACGGCAGCAGAAACATCCACCGCCCGCCTGGGTATCTTACTGGCTGCCGGGCTTAGTTTCATCGGCTTTGGCATTTGCTTTTGCTTCGGCGACGTAGCGCTATGGACATTGCCAAACTTAATGACAAAAAGCCGCAAGGACCGCAACGCATTGCTGGCACAGGCACGGATCGTTGCAGGAATTTGCGGTGCCGGTATCAGTTTGCTGCTATTGCCGTTATCTCAGGCTGCTGGCAATTACTTTTCCAAACAGCTAAACGACCCTACCTTAGGGCTGCAAATGGGGACCGTCTTGGTCTGTGGCAGTTTTTTGTTCCTGGGCACGCTCCTGTTTCAGCCGGTAGGCTTTTGTACCCAGGAGCGCATGACCGCCTCGCCGGCAGAAAAGCGCAGCCTATGGCAAAATCTTACGGAAATGTGGCGCATACAAAGTTATCGTCGCATTTTGCTCTCCGGATTGCTGCGCACACCTAGCGGGCTAATGAATTTGCTGCAAATGACCGTGCTGTCTTACTATTTTGGCAATAACGGGCGCACACCTTATGTGCACTATATGCTGCTCTTAGGCATTCCGGCCTTTTTAGGCCAACTCATCGCCGCAGGTGCAGCTCCCAAACTGGCAGACAAGCACGGCGCAGCCACCACATTTGCACAAGCCAATGTGTTTGCAGGACTGGCTTTATTGGCCGCCTTTGCGCTGTTCCTTTGCCGACCGCAGCAACTAACACAAACCCTGCCCTTTACGCTCTTGATCCTGCTTCTGTTTTGTAATATGTTTTGCTGCGGTCTGGTCAATACCGTGCAATCCATTTTAATTGCAGACGCAGCAGACCTAACGGAGAAAGAAAGCGGCATACGCCGGGACGGCATTTTTGTGTCCGGGCAATCCTTACTCATCAAGCTGTCCACCGGTGTGTCTGCTTTGCTGCAAGGGCTGGTGTTTGCGATCAGTGGCTTTAGCGGAACCGCAGTCCGTCAAATCAACCGGGCGCTATATGCCGGTGCCGACTTCGCAACGGATCCGTCATTTGCAACGCCGCGCTTCGCTATGTTCTTTTTATTTCTGTGCCTGCCGGGGATCGCCTATCTGCTTTCTGCGCTGCCGTACAGGAAAGGCAGAAATCCACATAAGGCACCTGTATAAGCGCCCTCTATACGTTGTTCACAGCAAAATCTATACAAAAAAGCGCAACCCCTATGGGTTGCGCTTCTTTATTTTGTTCGTGCGCTTTATTGTGCACACGGGGGCTTATAGTTCGCGACAATAAACGCCCAGCGTTTGTGTTTTGATCGGGTCGCCATTGGGGGTAAAGAACAGCAAGTCCGTATCTATGGTTTTGATTTTGGTGCGAAAGCCCGCTTTGCCGTACAAGTGCATATTCCGCTCGTTGGCTTCATTTACCGCAAGGGTCAGCTTTTCAAACCCATTTCGCTTTGCATACGCCATCACGGTATGCAATATCTTGGTGCCCACACCTTTATTTTGCCACAGTCTTTTCACTTCAAAATTACACAAATAGGCCGCCCGCTGCCCATCGGCCACCTGCAAGTCTTTGAGTTTTACAACCAAATACGCCTTGCCGATAAACAACTTGTGATAAAACGCAAAAAACGGTATAAGCGTTTCGTTTTTGACCAAATTTTCAAAATCGGCCTTTACATATTTTGAGTCCGTATAATGCTTTAGAAACACATCTAAAGTGGGAACAACGATCCGCGTGTGCGCCGCTATGGATCTTTTCAGCATAAAAAGCCCTCCGAAAAATACGGAGGCGCTCCAAACAGAGTGCCTCCCATAATTCTTTGCTATTTCGTTTACAGTGCAGCGATGAGCGCTTCCATTTGGTCCATTTTACGCTCCATGTCCGCCACCAGGGCAAACTGGTTGCGGGCGCGCACCAGGTTATGCTCCGGGTAAGCGGTCTTAAAGTAGGTGTCGCCGTTCAGGTAATCGGTCAAAAAGCGCATACCGCACTCAAAGGTCATCAACTTGGCAGAAAAGGCCAACTGGTCGATCTCCGTTTGGGTCAGGCTCTCCCCCGCCTGGGACAAAAATCCCTTGGCATAGGCGCCGAAATATTCCAGATCCAAACTCACCTTGGACAGGTCCGCCTCGTCCTCGGCAGCGGTGTTGGCGCCAAAGCGAATAGAGTCGCCAAAATCATAATGGGCAAGACCCGGCATGACCGTGTCCAGGTCGATCACACAAATGGCCTCGCCAGCAGTAGCGTCAAACAGCACATTATTCAGCTTGGTATCATTATGGGTCACCCGCAGAGGCAACTGACCGGCAGCCGCCAGGTCGCTAAGCCGATGGGTGTCCGCCTTGCGGTCCTTTACGAACTGAATTTCCGCCTGCACAGCGGCGGCACGACCGGCCTTGTCGGCTTCTACCGCCGGGAGAAACTCGTTCTCATACCGCCACAGGGTGTTGTGAAAATTCGGAATCGTCTCATACAGTGTCTCAGCCGGAAAATCTGCCAGCAGGTGCTGAAACCGGCCGAATGCCTCGCCGCTCTTTTGGAACAGAGCTGCGCTCTCCACCGCGTCATAGCTGATAGAGTCCTTTACAAACACATAGGCGCGGAAGTAGTCCCCATCCGGTGCAGTGTAATACTGCGCACCATCCTTGGTCTTGATAAAGTGCAGGGTCTCCCGGTCCGGGTCGCCGCCGGCAGCCCGAATCTTCTCCTGCAAAAAGGAAGTGACTGCAAACACATTCTGCATCAGCCGGTCAATGTCACGAAATACATTGTGATTGACTTTCTGCAGCACGTACCGCTGCTGACCGCCCTCTGGCAGATCGGTGGTAATGATATAGGTTGTATTGATATGGCCGTTGCCAAAGGCCCGGCAATCCGCCGTCTTGCCCTGAAAATCAAAGCGGTCGATCACCTGCTGAATACTCTCCATACAAGGGTCCTCCCTTATTCTTGCGCATACGCTCAAAATGTCCTTTTATTTTACACTATTATGCCATCTTTTTCAATACCTAAAATAAAGACCGTACCGACTATGCCTGTCGATACGGTCTTACTTTGTATAAATTTTGACTTACTCTCGGCGCAGCGCCTCAATAGGCGACAGCTTAGCAGCCTTGCGGGCCGGATAAATGCCGAAGAACAGCCCAACACCGCTGGAGAATGCCAGTGCCAGCAGGATCACCCACCAAGTGATCTTGGGGGTAATATTGATAACGGCACAGGCCGCATACGCGCCTGCAATACCCAATACCAGGCCAATGATACCGCCGATCAAGCACAGAATCACCGATTCGGTTAAGAACTGCAAGGTGATTACCTTGGTCTTGGCGCCCAAGGACTTTCGTATGCCGATCTCCCGCGTTCGCTCGGTTACGGACACCAGCATAATGTTCATCACGCCGATACCGCCAACGATTAGGGAAATGGCACCTACACAGGCAATAAATGCAGTCAGCACCTGCATAACAATATCTACGATCTGAATATAGGTGGCCATATTCTGGGCAATATACATATTCTTGGCAAAATTGCCGTGAGCCGCTTTCAAGTAGTTGACGGTGGCGTTACCTACAGCGTCATTGTCTGCACCGTCCTGGGCGATCACGAAAATGGAGCTCAGGTTGGAGTTAGCGCCGGTGATCTGGGTCAGCGTCGTGCATGGCATAAACAATGCGATCACCGGAGAGTCCTCGTTCTGCTGAAACATAGTTGACAGAGAGGAACTGCCGCCGGCGGACTGGGCAATCTGGTCAATATTGGCCACACCCGCTATCTTGACCTTCATGGACTTACCGCTGGAGGACACAGTCACATACTCGCCGGTCACATCTTCATACCCAAATACACTTTGCGCACTGTTAATACCGATCACGGCAATAGGTGAATTGGCGCTGTACTCCTCATCGGTAAAGAACCGACCGTAGGTGCAGCCTTCGGTCAAGGCGTACTGAATATCACTGTTTACGCCAACCAGCATGGCGGTAGCTTCCTTGGCCTGGGAGTCAATGGTGGCCTTACCAAAGCCCATCAGCATAGGCGAGCAGCGATCTACGCCGTTTACACGGCTTTTAATATTCTCTACATCCTTCAAGGTAATGTAGTCGTTGTCCGTAGCCTGGGTGGTATCCACCGAGACCATCACGGCGTTGGAGCCCATATCCTCGATTAAAGAGACAATATAGTCCCGGGCACCGGTACCGGCTCCCACAATCATGATCACAGAGCTGATACCGATAATGATACCCAACATCGTCAGGAGCGAGCGCATCCAGTTCGCCTTTATGGCTTTGACAGCGATTTTAAAGCTTTCTGAAATGTTCACAAAAAGTGCTCCTTATTTCGTTGTACTCAGTTTGTCAACCACCTTAACCTTAAAGGAGTCTTCCTTATAGGTAGTGGATGGTGCGGCAACGATCTTGTCCCCGGCTTTCAGGCCGTCGGTTACCTGGTATGCGCTGTCCGACATAGCGCCGGTGGTAATGGCGGTCTTGGTGACCGTCTTTTCCTTCTCGTTGTAGAGGTACACATAGGTGCCGGTCTTATCCAGCACAATCGAGCCGGTGGGCACGGTCACAACTCCAAGGTACTCACCGGTGCTAATCACCACATTGGCTTCAAAACCGATGATAATGTTCTCGTCCGGGTGTTTCACTTCTACCGTACACTCCACGCCTGCACCGGAGCTGGTTAGGCTGGACAGACCGCTGATACCGGCCATGGAGCCTACATTGTCCAAGATGGAGCCGGTAGATCCGCCGGTGGCGGTAGGCGCCTTGGCAGTCACCTCGCCCTCATACTTACCGTAAGCGGTGGTAATGGTGCAGGGCATACCCACCTTCACCCGATGGTTATCGTACTCACTCAGGCTGATGGTCACGACCATGGTGTTCATATTCTCCAGCACAATGCCGTCATTGACCAGGGAGGTCTGCTCCCCGGCTACCAGATCGCAGGTGGTGATGGTACCGTCAAAAGAAGCGGTCCAACCGGCCTGCAAATCCTTGTTTGCGTCCTGCAAAGCGGTCAGGGCACTCTCTGCACCCTCCATTACGCTCTTTTGTGCGCTGACAGCGGTGTCGGAAGCCTCTACCGCATACATTTTGGACTGCGCATACAGGGCAGCCAATTGCAGCTGCTTGGTGGTCAACTGTATATCCGTCGTACTGGTCAGGTCTTTTGCAACGCTCTTCCAATCAATTTCCTTTACAGCCTGGGCAATACTCTTTGCCAGCACATCGCCCATCACTTTCAGATTGTCCTCGTTAATCAAGCCGTCGCTGATGGCGTCACGAATGGCCTTTTCCACCGCATTGGCGATGGCGTTGGAATCGGTAATATTTCTATCCAACGCCTTACTGATGGCGTCCGCTGTGGTCTTCATGATCTGCATCATGGTATCCACATCATTGGTCATATCGCGAATATTATCGGCAATCTCGGCCAAAGTATCGGACAGATCCTTGAGCGCACCGGTGGTGCTGGTCTTCTCAAACTGCGCAATATACTGCACATTACCACGCACCTGAACAGTCACCTGCTTGGAGGACTTCAATTTGGTGCCGTTGGCATCGTACCAACCGGAGAAGCTGTAATCCTTGACAGGAACAGCCTTGATCACCACATCTGCACCCTCGTCATACTTACCTGCACTGGTAGAACCGGCGGTATTATTACCCACCTGCACGGTACCGTAGCTCTCCTGGCCGGCCAGCACCGTTGCCTTTACCGTATAGGTAGCGGCCTTAGCGGTGGTTTCTTTGGTGGTAGTCACCCGCGTTGTGGGAACTGTGGTCGGCAGCGTGGTGCGGTGCTTTTTCGTTGTGGTCTTCTTCTTTGAGGTAGTGGTGTTGGCACGCTTTTGCAGCTTGGCAATCTGCTTTTCCAGCGTGTTGATCTGCTTATTGACCGCTGCCAAATTCGACTTAGCGGCAGTCTGATTGCTGCGAGCGGTGTTGTACGCCTTCTTAGCGTCCGTATAAGTCCCCTGCAATTTGGAGATCTGGGCGTCCACATTAGAGGTATCAAAGGTAGCCAGTTTGTCGCCCTCTTTGACCTTGTCGCCCTTTTGGACAAACACTTCTTTTACAGTTGCCACAGTGCCAACCTTGTATGTACGGCTGGCGCCTGCGGTCACATCGCCGGTAGCGCTGACCGTCTCGTAAATATCGCCGGTAGAGATGGTGTGCAGGGTCACCTGCTCGCCGCCGTTGACCTTGCGCACAATAAAGATACTGGTCACGATAATGGCGATCACCAACACAATGGCGATGGGAACGATAATTCGTTTTTTGCTCTTTTTAACAGTTGCCATAATTTCGCCTCTTCGATTAAAAATTATACAAAGTGTGTAACGTGTCTATTATATCACAGGCTGTATAATTGTCAATAACAATTTGTAAAGTTCATAGCCTATTCACATTTGCCGGCAGCCAATGCGCGGACTCCAATGTCTTTTCTGTAATGCACACCGTCAAAGTGCACTTCCCGTGCAGCGGCATAGGCGGTATCCAGCGCCGCCTGCAAATTGTCACCCAAGGCGGTAATGCCCAGCACGCGCCCGCCGGCAGTCACCAGCTTGCCTTCCTTTTGCGCTGTACCGGCATGGTACACGGTAACTCCCGCTCGCTGCCCATCGGTCAGACCGGTGATCTCCAGCCCCTTGTGGTAAGACTTGGGATAACCGCCGCTGGCCAAAATCACACAGGCGCAGGCTTTACCACTCCACCGAATGTCCAGCTGCGCCAGCGTACCGGTGTTAATGGCGTCAAAAATATCCATAATATCCGTTTCCAGCCGTGGCAGCACCACCTGAGTCTCCGGATCGCCGAAACGGCAGTTGTATTCAATCACCTTGGGGCCCTTGGGAGTAAGCATCAAACCAAAGTAGAGGCAGCCTTGGAAGGTGCGCCCTTCGGCATTCATCGCCGCAATGGTGGGCAGGAAGATGGTGTCCATACATTGCTGTGCCACCGCTTCCGTATAGTACGGGTTGGGGGACACGGTGCCCATACCGCCGGTATTCAGCCCCTTGTCGCCGTCCAGTGCTCGCTTGTGATCCATGGAGGACACCATAGGCCGCACGCACTTGCCGTCGGTAAAGGCCAGCACAGACACTTCCGGCCCGGTAAGGAACTCCTCCACCACAATATGATTGCCGGAGGCACCGAATACCTTGTCCTCCATAATTTCCTTAACACCGGCCACCGCTTCTTCCAAAGTTTCCGGAATCAGCACGCCCTTGCCCAAAGCCAAACCGTCTGCCTTAATGACAGTGGGAAATTCGTTTTTCTCCGTAATATATTCAATGGCCGCCCGGGGATCGTCAAATACCCGATACTCGGCGGTGGGAATGTGGTACTTTTGCATCAAATCCTTGGAGAATACCTTGGAGCCTTCAATGATAGCCGCGTTGGCTCGGGGGCCAAAAGTGGCAAAGCCCGCCGTGTTCAGGGCATCTACCATACCGGCCACCAGCGGATCGTCCGGGGCCACGACCACCAGGTCTGCCTGAATCTCCTTTGCCAGCGCCACGACGCCGTCTATATCCATGGCCGCCACATTGTGGCACACTGCATCATAGGCAATGCCCCCATTGCCCGGGCAGCAATGCACACTGTCCACTCTGGGCGACTCTTTGATCTTGCGCACCAATGCGTGCTCGCGGCCACCGCCGCCTACCACCAAAACCGTCATATTCTTTGACCTCCAAAAAAGACTTTTAGGAGAACTGCCGTTTTGCCGCCAATTCTCCTGTATTTTCTGTATTTTATTTGTTTTTATTGATAATCCGACTCTCTGCCTTACCGCTCTCCAAATCAATGAAACGGGTAAAGAGGGAAACCTTGTTGTCCTCGTTCAGGCTGTCCCAAATCATTTGCGTAAAGCTGTCCAGGTCGCCGTCCATCTCCACCGGCACCGGCTCGCCCTCAAAGGACGGGATCGGATCGCCGTCGCCTTTATAGGTGTGGATCAAATGGCCCAGACCGGGCACCGCTGCATACTCAAAGAAGAAACGCAGGCAGGAGTCACCCCGACCCATATTGGACTTTAAGATGGACAGGTTGTAGTCGCCGTTTGGCTTGACAACGCCGCTGATTCTGGGGGTGTAGTTGGGCGCGTCCGGTTCAAACTCCCGGGTAAGCAGCGCGTGGCGATAGCACTTGCCCTTTGCCATAAAGTCATAGATGGTATCCGTCTGGTCACCGTTGGTGACGATGGTCTTGCCGTCCAAGCACAGCACCGGGTTGTAAATGATCAAAGACGGATCCTCCATCTTGCTCTCATCAAAAGCCTTGGTGCGAATGCCGCCACGGTCGTTCTCCTCAAACACACGGTTGCGGGAATTGACGCTGCGCCCCATAATAAAATAGGCGATCATTGCCGTTTTCCCGTCCTTGCTGCGACCCAACACGATCCCGCGGCCGGGATAGCTGTTGCCGGACAGCAGGGTTGAAAGCTGTTGTATCTCCATAATAATCACCATAGCCTTTCAGGCTACATACCGTTCATTAAAAATCATTAACACCTTGCTGTAGCCTGACAAGGCGTTCATGGTGATTACAGCCATCTCAAAATTATGCCAAAGGCAAATTTTGAGGGCAATATAATCTGTATAGTGTGATTTTTCACACTATACCTCAATCTAAAATACGGGTCTTGTTGCCCGTAATCTGAATTTTATCTTGGCAAAAAAGTGCCACCGCCTGAGGCAGCAGCTGCCATTCGCACTGCTCCATCACCCGTCGCTGCAAAATCTCCGGGGTGTCCCCCTCCAGCACCGGCACCGCCTTTTGGGCGATGATGGGACCGGCGTCGCAGTCGGCAGTCACAAAGTGCACCGTAGCGCCGGTCAGCTTGACTCCGCTTTGCAGCACCGCCTCATGCACATGGAGCCCATAAAAGCCCTTGCCGCAAAAAGACGGAATCAACGCCGGGTGAATGTTCATCATTTTGCCGGGGAAAGCGTCTACCACCTGTTCATCGAGAATGGTCAGAAACCCGGCATACACCACCAGATCCGCCTGCTCCGCCAGCAGCAGGTCCCGCATGGCAGCAGAGTAAGCATGTACATCCGGGTACGCCTTGCGCTCCAGAACCTTACCGGGAATACCGTGAGCCGCAGCTCGCTCCAGCGCATACACGCCGGGCTTGGAAGCGATCACACAGGTAATTTGCCCACCGGGGATCTCTCCCCTGTCTTGTGCGTCCAGCAAAGCCTGTAAATTGGTGCCCCCACCGGAAACTAACACCACAATGCGCTTCATACCAGCTCCACGCCTTTCTCGCCGGACTGGATCTGGCCGATGATTGCAGCCTGCTCCCCTGCCTGTTGCAGAATCCGCACGGCCTCGTCCGCCTTCGTGGCGTCTACGGCAATCACCAAACCGGTGCCCATATTAAAGGTATTATACATATCCCGCTCCGGAATGTTGCCTTCTTTGGCGATCAGGTCAAAAATAGGCTTCTTAAAGCACTTATCTTTCTCAATTACTGCGGTGAAACCATCTTGCAGCATACGGGGCACATTCTCATAGAAGCCGCCGCCGGTAATGTGGCTGATGGCGTGCACCCGCACGCTGTCCATCAGTGCCAGCAGGGGCTTTACATAAATGCGGGTGGGCGTCAGCAACTCCTCACCCAGGCTCTTGCCCAGCTCCGGTACCTGCACATGCAGCCGCTGGGAAGAAATGTTAAACACCTTGCGCACCAAAGAGAAGCCATTAGAATGTACGCCGGAGGAGGCCACGCCGATAAGCGCGTCTCCGGCTTGCAGCTCCTCACCGCTGACCAACTTGCTCTTTTCGCCAACGCCAACGGAGAATCCGGCCAGGTCATACTCGTCCTCCGGATAAAAGCCGGGCATCTCCGCAGTCTCGCCGCCAACCAGAGCACAACCGGCCTGCACACAGCCCTCAGCCACACCGGCCACGATCTGCTCAATCTTCTCCGGGAAGTTTTTGCCGCAGGCAATATAATCCAGGAAGAACAGAGGCTTGGCACCGGAGCAAGCCACATCGTTGACACACATAGCCACACAGTCGATACCTACGGTGTCGTGCTTATCCATTAAAAAGGCGATCTTCAGCTTGGTGCCTACACCGTCTGTACCGCTGACCAGCACCGGCTCTTTATAGTCGTTCACAGGCAGTTGAAACATACCGCCAAAGCCGCCGATCCCACCCAGTACACCGGGCACAGTGGTGCGCTTTACATGGGCCTTGATCCGCTCCACAGACTCATAACCGGCGGTCACATCTACACCGGCTGCCGCATAGCTTGCACTAAAACTCTTTTCCATACTCAGATCTCCTCCAGTTTCTTTTGCAGGTCTGTATCTTTTTGGCGCACGGCAGCGGCCATATCCGCCCGCATTTGCACCAGTTTGTCCATTAAGTCGTCATTGCCTACAGCCAGAATTTCCGCTGCCAGCAGCGCTGCGTTCTTAGCCGCATTGACCCCAACGGTAGCCACCGGAATACCCGGGGGCATCATCACCGTAGCCAGCATGGCGTCCATACCGTCCAGCACCTTGGCGCTGCACGGTATGCCAATCACCGGCAGCGTGGTGGAAGCGGCCAGCACACCGCCCAGGTGCGCCGCCATACCGGCGGCTGCCAGGATCACGCCAAAACCGTTCTCCCGAGCACTCTCTGCAAAGGCCATGGCCTCCTTGGGGGTACGGTGGGCGCTCATCACATGCACCTCGGTCTCAATGCTCAGCTCCCGCAGCTGCTTAATGGCCGGTGCCACCACCGGCAGATCGCTGTCCGAGCCCATAATGACTGCAACTTTTTTCATAAAACTGTCCTCCGTTTGCGGTGGCGCACCGGGCGCGGCACCGGGTATGGCAAGTATTTTTTCGTTTATATTACGGCTATTATACGCTATATGCGGTGCTTTTTCAATAGAAAAATACAAAAACCAACCCGTGATTCCACAGGTTGGTTTTCTCTGTTAATCGTAAATGCTTTCGTCCAGCTTGCCGGCACCGATAAAACCGGCAGCGCCGTCCATATCCGCAGCGGTAATTCGCCCGTCTCCGTTAAAATCCAACAACCGCTCATACGCGCCCTCGCCCCGGTCAATGTCGGCTGCGTACTGCTGTAAAGTCACCAGATCCCGGGCGTTCACATACCCATCGCCGGTCAAATCATAGGTCATCACCGGCACATCGCCCAAGTCTACGCTCTGTGTAGTGACCGTTACCTGCACCTGGCGGCATAAGTAAAAATCCGCCCCCACCGTCAAGGTATAAGTACCCGGCGCCACGGCAATAGAAAATTTGCCGTCCTCGCCGGTTTGCACGCTCTCATCGTTCCACTCTATCGTCGTGCCCACCAGCAGATAATTGTGGGGGTGACTGCCGTCTGTGCTCTCCATTGCCACCGCACGCCCGGTAACGGTGTAGCTAAGCGCCGGTTGATAATTCGCATCATAGCTGCTGCCGCAGCGCCGGCAGGTGTAGTGGGTGTAGCCCTCCTCCGTTGTCGTCGGTGGGATCACAACGGCGGTATAATCGTGCCCCAACGCCGGGGTACTGACAGTGTCGGACAAATGCGCTCTGCACCGGGTGCAATAATCATAAGTATAACCCGGCAGGGTGCATGTGGGCTCAACTCGGTGGGTGGCAGGCGCCGTATGCCCCAGCTTGGCAATCGGGGTGGCATAGCTATCACCGCAAGTGCAGATGTAAAGGATTTGGCCGTCTGCAACGCAAGTGGGTTCTGTGCGTCGAGCGGTGTACACATGGGTGTGTACTTGCACCGGCACAGCAGCCGTTTGGTCCCCCCAGGTCAGCGTGGCGGTGTATGTACCCTCTGTCCAGTGATGGGTGACCTGATCGTCCGTCAAAGAAAAGACATGGCCGTTATAGTTTTCCTCTGTCAGCGGCAGGGTCACCTGGTCGCCGGTATCATAAGTGATGGTAATTTGCAACCGATCGGTAAAGGCGTTCAGGTCAAAGTAAGCATAGGTCTGCCCATCGCTGTCCGTGCGCGCCGTGCTATCCACACCGGTGACCAGCACCTGATCTGCCGGGAATGCGGCAGAAAAACCGACCACTTTACCCGGATACAAATACGCCGTGTATGCCCCCAGGCTGTGGTTATTGGTCACCTGAAAATAATAGGTCTCCCCTGCCTGCAAAGTACAGGTGAGATCAAAATTCAGATCATAAAGGGAACGATCGTCGCTGCCTTGCCCCAGATCCGCCTTGCTGCCGTCGCATAGGCGCACCACCGTGTCCACACTGCCCATGGAGTAAAAATGGTAGGTGCCGGTAGCAGTAGGGGTATAGCGATACCAATCTGTACCGCTGTAGGATTGAAATGTGTTGCCAAAGGTGGCGCCTTGGGTCAGCTCCAGCGCCGGATCAAAGGTAATCTGTGCCGCTGCCTCCGCATAATACTGGGCAGTGGTGCCGGTCAGTCCCCGCAGGGTAAAGGCAGTCATGGGGCGGCCGTCCTCGTCCTGGTACCCAACCGCGTACTGACCAAAGCCGGTGCCCACCGGGAACTGCGCAGCGGTCAGCGCCTTGCAGTCAATAAAGGCACAGGCGCCCAGCTGCAAACT
>ENA-OPCP01000947-OPCP01000947.1-human-gut-metagenome-genome-assembly--contig:-NODE-947-length-20926-cov-3.937952_pt1 | contig 20926 bp, 16 predicted proteins | sample MGYA00241563_ERZ501477 | MGnify/ENA primary metagenome ERZ501477 (study PRJEB25962, sample SAMEA2042572) | human gut metagenome | biome: human gut; feature: human-associated habitat; material: faeces... | reverse complement strand
TCGGCCAGTTCACCGTGGGACGCGATTTTTAGGCCGAAGCTTGGGGGGAGTGAAAAAGCGTTCCCGCAGTGAGAGGTGTCTATGCACAGCATGCAGTACATTGGTACATGGGAGTCTAAAATCAGACTGCTATACTGCGGCCGCCATATACGGGATAGACAATACTTTTGGGCCAACGTTACTCAAAAAGGGATTCACAGTATTGTTCTTCGGTTCCATTCAAATAGTGTCTAAAAATAGTTCGTAATCAAGTAAGAATATGTCTGGGAATTAGGGATAGCATTTGAGAGAAGAGTGTTGTATGTAGGGAGGGGCATATCCCCCCTTCTTGGGCTGCGATGGCCTAGCTGATTTTTTGTGGCATACGCCTGGATATTTTTTGATTTATTTATCACTTCTTAAACGAAAATTATACGGCTCTTCGACTTTGACTGTGGAAATTGACGATATTTACTCCTTCCGGTAGAGGAATAAAAACAGTCGGTCTCGACTAGCCGCGAACTTACCAGGACAGAGAAGCATGCTGAGAATTATAAAGACATATCGACATGCCACGTATCCATCGCCGTATTTTAAGGGGTGTGTATGCATCTTTGCCTGATTGCGACCACCCGCGGACGTGACAATGCGCTGCTGGAACGTTTTTTTTCTAGCCTGGCCCGGCAGGAATATAGAGATTTTGAACTCATTTTGGGAGACCAGAATCTTCCGGGACATATTGATCCACTGCTACAAAAATACGAAAGGCTGTTTCCGTGCAAAAGGTTTTTTTTGGCACCGTGCGGCCTGTCAGAAGCAAGAAATCGTTTATTGACTATGACTACAGGGGAATATGTCATCCTTGCGGATGACGATTGCCACTATGCTCCTGACAGCTTTGCCCGCATGGTCTGCTATGCGGAGAGATATCCGGAGGCTGCGGCGCTGATAGCTAAAGGTTCCCCGGAGATAGATGCGTTGCCTGCGGCTAAGTTGGAATCGCCCAAGCTCCTTTCCCGCTATGGTGTATTCAAAAATGCGCCGTCGTGGTGTATTTTTTTGCGGCGTGATGCTCTTATAGCTGTAGGACCGTTTGACGAGGATATGGGCATTGGTGCCCCAACTCCGTGGCAAAGTGGCGAGGAAACGGATATCTTGCTCCGGCTTATAACCGCTGGAAAAGCTGTGTATCGGGCTCCCTCAATTCGTGTTTTTCATGACGCCTTGCCAGCAACAGACAGCGCTCTCGTGAAAATAGAAGCCTACGGAATGGGTAGAATGTACTTGTTGCGCAAGCAGGGTTTTCCTATTTGGTTCAGGCTGCTTAATATAATATACCCGCTTTGTGTCCTAATACTCGAGTTTCCAAAGCACAGGTTGAATGCCGTGCGCAGTCGTCTTGCCGTCTTCAAAGGCAGGATAAAAGGGTTTATTTCTAATATAAAAAGCCCAAAGTAAAAATCAGAAAGAGATATTCATTTTTACTAAAACAATATAATTATATAACGGTACTCATATCGATGGATACTCAAACGAACTGTGCAAAAATTCAACGCCCATACTTTTACTCACTGGATACTTTTCGCGGCATAGCTGCTTTATTTGTCGCGTATATGCATGTGCAAATATATGGAATCTACTGGGCCAAGGCGTGGTATTGCGTGGATTTTTTCTTCATTCTTAGTGGGTTCATCCTGCAATATAAATATTTTTGTCCAATAATGCCAGATGATAAATCGTTTTTGCATAAATTTCTGAGTCATCGCATTGCTAGACTCTATCCCCTGCATATTGCCGTTCTTTTTCTTATATTACTGGAATGGCTATGGGTAGGGTATGTGCCTCCCCTGAATCAAGGGAGAGGAACTGTGCCTTTTGATTTGCTGCAAAGTGTTTTCATGATCCAGGGCATGGGATTTAGCCTGGGTAACAACCCAATAAATCCTTCGTCATGGTCCATCGGGACCGAATTTTGGGCAAATATTCTTTTTGCTTGCCTTTTTATTCAAAAAGGATTTTTCATCAGAATAAGCATTGCCTTTCTTTCATATCTGTTTTTGGTAAATAGCTGCGGGACCATAGACGTTACAGGATTTCCCGCTTTGAGGGTGTCAACTAAATAATGACGCAATATCTTTCCAGCTTCCATTGACATGGAATCTGGCAAAAAGTGCCATTGTCAGGTCTACCATTTCAAGAGTTTTAGATACGACTATTGATTTCCTCCTGAAACGCGCAAACCAATGTCTCTGTCTTCCGTTGTTCTGCTCAAGGTACACCGTTTGTGATTTGCTCTGATAGAGTTTATCGGCAACTATCACTTCAGGATATACTCCCCAGTTATCCGTGCAGAACAGCTCAACTTTCCACCTTGAAAGACGTTCCATCAATTTCGATAGCGTACCCTTATCCCTTCCTCCACATTCCCAGTCAATAAGCTCTCCAGTTTCTCTACGATAAGCTTTCCAGATCCATAGCTTGTTTTTTTTGACCCTAGATAATGCCACATTTCGTCGAGTTCAACAATGATGGCATCACCGGGCGCAGGTTTTTCATAGTGTGTTTTGGCGAATGTCTTTATCCACTTCAAAACAGCAGTCGGAGAAACCCCAATGAGCCTGGCTATAGCCCGTATGGAAAGCCCGAGCGTGTACAAGGTTACTGCCATGGCCTTTTCTTGTGCAGGCCGACCGCGAGGAGTTAGCCTGGTAAACTGCAAAGAACATGACTTGCACTTATATCTTTGTTTTCCTTGAACTTTTCCATTCTTGACGACTTCTATTGATTGACATTTAGGGCATGGCGGTTTTTCGTTCATGTAATCTTATCGCACATAAATGTCGCGAAGTCATTAGTTTATCAACACCCTCCCCGCTTTATATTTTATTTCGACAGGATTTCTTCGCACTATCGGCGGTTTTTTTCTTGGAACAATACTCTATGATATTTATGCGTTTATCAGATCAAAATGGATTCCCAGATTATTTTTTCTATCAGTGTGTGAACTGGCATCACTTACATCTCTTATCTTATTCGCATATATAACAAGGAATACAAATCTGTATGGGATAGATGTATGTTATATAATTTTGTTTTGTACTGCAATTATCACTTTTTCCTTTGATTCAGGAATATTATCATATTTTTTTAAAAAATTTAAAATATACTATATTGGTTATTTTTCATATTCGATATACATGATACACTATGTTTTATTTTGGATATTACGAGATATTATTAATATTATCAACCCGGATAAAAAATCATCATTCTTTTTATTCACTTTAATACTGCTTTTTTCTTCAGCGCTAATTTACTATGCGTTTGAAAAACCGGCAGCGAAATACTACAGAAACTGCATTAGCGATATAACAGAGTTTTCATCCAAGGGAAAAACAATAATATATCAATTAATATTGATATCCGTTATTTCACTTTTCTTTTTCTTTATATTCATATATAAACAAAGAGGTTTACAGTAGAAAACAATTTATTTATGTGTAATTCGAAACACATTGCTTAGTTTGCAGGAGAACATATGAAAACCGTATACAGAGCAAAAGCCCCCCTGCGTCTTGGTTTAGGCGGTGGCGGAACAGATTTAGCGGCCTATGCTTCGCAATTTGGTGGAGCCATCATCAATGCCACCATTTCCATGTACGCGCGGGTATCCATTGAGCCCTTGGACGGCAAACAAATTGAGTTCATATCGCCGGATCGCGGCATGTCGGCCCAGATACCACGCGCAGAACAATTAGAGCTGCACAAGGATTTTGCCTTACATTGCGGCGTATTTAATCGTCTAGTTCGTGACTACCATATTCCGGCCACCCCTTTCCGGCTGACCACCAGCGTTGATGCGGCCCCCGGTTCCGGCTTGGGATCTTCTTCAACCTTGGTGGTGGCGATAATCGCCGCTTTTGCTGAATGGCACAGGCTGCCCCTTGGGGATTACGAAATAGCCCAGTTAGCCTATGAGATCGAACGTATTGATCTTGGAATGGCCGGGGGTAAGCAGGACCAGTTCGCGGCCACCTTTGGGGGCTTCAATTTCATGGAGTTTCTTAAAGATGATTCCGTCCTCGTGAATCCGCTGCGAATGCGCCAGAACCTGGTAAGCGAGCTTGAGCACCAATGCGTGCTGATACATACGAAAACTAGCCGCTATTCATCCGACATCATCAATGAACAGATAAAATCCGTAACAGCCGCTGGGGGGCAGGGCAAAATGGACGCGCTGCATCAGGTCAAAAACAGCGCCTACATCATTAAAAAAGCTCTACTTACCGGCGATTTCGTCGCGCTGGGGCAGGCTCTGCATGAGTCATGGCTCCAAAAAAAGCGTAGCGCCGCGCATATTTCAACCCCGCAGATAGACAGTCTCTATGAAACCGCGCAAAAAGCAGGAGCCATAGGAGGCAAGATATCCGGCGCGGGCGGAGGAGGATATATGTTCCTGATCTGCAGCGGAGATAACCGTTATGCCGTTATTGACGCACTGAAAAAAACCGACGCCGAGGTCGTTCCCTTCAGCTTCACCCCTCAGGGAGTCCTTTCCTGGCGAATTTGACAAGAGTTAACGCGTTATGACAATTTATATGAACGGGATCAACGGAGCTCTTGGCAGTAGGCTCTTTGAGGCACTGCTCGGGGAAGGCATTCGCGGTATCTCATCCACCCCGGATGCTACGTCGATATATTGCGATCTGCGCGCCCTGAAACCACTAGACGGGAATTTTTTCGCACAGGGCGATCTTATGTTATTCTTAGCGGCAATTTCAAAACCAACCGCATGCGCAGCCGATCCGGATGGTGCACGTAGAGTGAATGTTGACAACACTTCCGAATTCATCAGACGCGCATTGAGCCGAGGTACACGGGTTTTATTCTTTTCTTCCGATACAGTATATGGGCAGCAGACCGGACCTTTGCGGGAGAACGCGCCTTTGTTGGGCGCGGAACCGTACGGAATGATGAAAAAGGAAGTGGAGCAAAATTTTGCGCATGCTCCAGGTTTTAAAGCTTTCCGGCTGTCATATGTCGTGCATGATGATGACGACTTTACACAATATCTGCGTTCCTGTGCGAAACGGAATGTCACGGCCGAGGTTTTTGAAGGTTATGCCCGTAGCATGATTTGGATAGGAGATCTCTTAGCAGCCCTGAAGATTGCTGTAACTGATTGGAATATACTGCCAAAAGTTCTCAACCTAGGGGGGCCTGAATGCATCGCACGGGGTGTGGTGTGCGATATATACAAGCAGACGCTGTTTCCATCGCTATCATACACTACCGTACGAGCCCCTGACGGTTTTTTCTCCGTGCGCCCGCACAGCATCGCGCTGGATGTGACCTCATTGCAAAAAATTATTGGAAATTCACCTTGTTCCATCAAAAAGGCTGTCACTGACGCCTACAAACATAAGGCCTAAATATGTATAAAAGAGCATTAATCACTGGTATCACTGGCATGGTTGGTTCGCACCTGTTGGATTATCTTCTGGAGCACACTGATTGGGAAATTTATGGCCTACTGCGCTGGCGAAGCCCTCTGGAAAACATTGAACACCACCTGGGGCGCATCAATGCGAAGGATCGCGTGCACCTTACCTATGGGGATCTCAATGACTATGTTTCGCTCCAGCATGCGGTAAAGCAAGCCCGCCCCGACTATGTCTTTCACCTTGCCGCGCAAAGTTTTCCCCGCACCAGTTTCGACTCGCCCATCGAAACCCTGAATACCAATATCCTTGGCACCACCCGCCTGCTTGAGGCGTTGCACCACGATCCGGGCTGCAATCCTGTGGTACATGTCTGCGCATCCTCGGAAGTTTTCGGGCGCGTTCCCAAAGAGAAGTTGCCGATCCATGAAGAGTGCACTTTCCATCCGGCGTCGCCTTATGCGATTTCCAAGGTAGGTACCGACCTTGTGGGCCGCTACTATGCAGAAGCTTACGGCATGACCATTATGACCACCCGCATGTTCACTCATACCGGCCCGCGCCGGGGAGACGTGTTCGCCGAATCCACATTCGCCAAGCAAATTGCTATGATCGAAGCCGGTTTCATTCCGCCGGTTGTAAAAACTGGCAATCTTAAATCTCTGAGAACATGGGCGGACGTGCGCGATGCCGTCAGGGCCTACTACATGCTGGTTACGATCAACCCCATCCCCGGCGCATATTACAACATCGGCGGCACTCACATATGCGGAATTGACGAGATGTTGAACACCTTGATTTCATTATCTACAGTTAAAAACATTCGGATCGAGACCGATCCGGATCGCCTGCGGCCTATTGACGCGGATCTTCAAGTACCAGACACTGCGAAGTTCACGGCGCATACAGGCTGGAAACCAGAATATACCTTCCAGCAAACTATGACAGACCTATTGAATTACTGGCGTGAACGCGTGTCCAAAATGGGAGCCGCCCTTGTACGCTGACGCTCCGCCGGACATTCTCGCCGGCAATAGACACTCGTTGCCGCACATCACAAAAGCCGTCGTGCTGGCAGGGGGAAGGGGAACGCGTCTGGGCAATCTTACCACCGATATGCCCAAACCACTTCTTCCTGTCGGTGGAATACCTTTTTTGGAATATGTAATCTGGAACCTCACTCGTTGGGGCATAACAGATATCATACTTTCAACGGGGTATTGTGCAACCGCAATCCGGGAACACTTTGGGAATGGAAAAAATATCGGCGCGCGCATCACATATGCCGAAGAATCCTCCCCACTAGGTACGGGGGGCGGCGTGCGCTTTGCCGCGGCAAACCTAGCTGAACCTTTTTTCGTACTTAATGGGGATACGCTGCTGGATTGCCAGTTTCACGCTTTGGCTGATTTAACGCTACGCAGCGGAGCCAAGGCTGGTTTGGCCCTGCGGAATGTTCCAGATGTCGGACGATTTGGCTCCATAGCGTTATCCGGCGATCTGATTCAAGGGTTCTATGAAAAAGGAATTTCTGGGCCAGGCCTCATAAACGGTGGTATTTACGTACTCACGCCGGAAGCTGTGAGTATGCTTCCTCCCGGCGTTTCATCGCTGGAAACGGATCTGTTCCCCTTGTTAGCAGACAAAGGAAAACTTGCCGGGCTAACCTGCAACGGTTTTTTCCTGGATATGGGCCTACCTTCAACTTACGCCGAAGCCCAGACTCTACTGCCTGCTTGGAGACGCAAGGCCACAGTCCGGGCCGTCGTTCTGGACCGGGACGGAACAATAATTGTCGAGAAAAATTACCTGCATGAACCGGATGAAGTGGAACTGCTGCCCGGTGCGGTAGAGGGGTTAAAACTTCTTCAGCAAAACGGATTCAGACTCCTCGTTGCCACAAACCAGGCTGGAATCGGTCGTGGATATTATTCTCTGGATGATATGCACGCCGTAAATAAACGCCTTGAGGACCTACTTCACGCCGAGGGAGTAGTTTTGGATACAATCTATTACTGCCCACACGCGCCGGCCGAAGAATGCGCATGCCGCAAGCCGGAACCGGGCATGCTACGACAGGCCGCATTTGAATACGGAATATCTTTAAGTGACTCCTTTGTCGTGGGAGACAAGGACTGCGATATTATGCTCGGCGTGAATGCCAACATGAGGACGGTCCTTGTACGCACTGGCTACGGGCGTAAGACGGAAAAAACTGGTGCATCACGACCGTGTTTTGTGGCAGATTTCCTGTATGACGCTGCACAGTGGATCGTGAATAATCAACAATAAGCACAAAAATTATGAAAGACATGCAAACGGTATTTGTAAAGAATCTGGAAATCCATCAAGAAACATTCTCCAACCTGACAGAACTTACTGCATGTGTCACGGATGCCGCCAGCCTTATGATTGAAGCCTTGCGCCATGGCGGCAGACTTTTTTTCTGCGGTAATGGCGGATCTGCAGCCGATGCCCAACACTTGGCCGCCGAGTTCACCGGCCGTTTCAAATTCGATAGAAAACCGTTGGATGCTCATGCCCTGCATGTCAATACATCTTCCCTAACAGCGGTGGGAAATGATTATGGATTTGAACAGGTTTTTGCTCGCGGGATCAGGGCCCATGGCCGTGCGGGCGATGTACTTATTAGCATTTCCACCAGCGGGCGCAGCCACAACATTGTGCTGGCCATGGAGGCCGCGCGGGAATTGGGTATAAAAAATATCGCACTCACCGGTGCAGAAGGTAGAGCCATGGGAGAACTTGCCGATGTCCTCCTAAATGCCCCTTCGGTAGAAACTCCAAGAATTCAGGAAATTCATATTTTTTTGGGGCATACACTCTGTGAAATCGTAGAAAGCGCCCTGTGTTCCCCTACCTGCTGATACAACTGAGGGCAAAATGTATACAGTGTTTAAGCAATATATTAAGCAGAGCCTCAAAAAGTTTTACCATACGAAACCGGGACAGTTTTGTTGGCAAAAATTCATCGTCGCCGTCAATAGGCATTTCATCAAGCATGTCTTGCAACAGGCGCTTAATATTCACTATGACAACAACGCAGCAGGACAGAAAAAAAATATAATCCCTGTCGATATTAACGCAGCAGGCTATACAAAAAATGTGCTCGTGATCTTCCCATTCTGGGGATATGATGCAGTAACTTTTAATATCATGAGTATGTGTAGCTCATTACGTAAACTGGGCTACACAATCCACGCTATACAATATAATGGCTCCGATTATAGTCCATCATCAGAATATTGGGATCATATTTACACTATCAAAACCATTCATGGGAACTTTGACAAATGGGATATCCACCAGAATAGCTCTAGTTTCAACAGAAACCAAATCGACGACTGGGTTGGTGAAGATCTTACACAATTTGTTAAAGGAATTAGCAGATTTTTCGATTTTCAAATTTGCCTATGCCATTATGTTTTTTTATCTAAAGCATTTGAGTCCCTCCCGCCTAGCGTCTTTAAAATTTTATATACTCATGACGTTTTTGCGAATCGCAATACCCGTATGGCCAAGGAGGGCGTTCCGGAATGCGACTTTTACTTTTCCGTTTCAGCTGAAGAGGAGGCTATCGGCCTGCGTCGGGCGGATTTAGTGCTGGCTATCCAGGAAGAAGAACGAAAATACTTCGCGACATTGGTAGGAGAAGACCACACCGGTACACTCCCGTATATCCCTGAAAAAAACTATCAGCCCAGCCGGGAAACCCCATCCCCGCTGGTCGTGGGGTATATAGCTTCTGGGCATGCCCCCAATGTAAAAGCCCTGCAGGTTTTTTGCAAACATTTTCCCGGAAGGCCCGATGTTATCGTCCTGATCGCTGGCAGCATTTGCTCACGACTGGACGGTATAGCTTTTTCAAAGAAGGTAAAACTGCTAGGTATTGTTGAAAATCTTTCCGGATTTTACGCTTCCTGCGACGTGCTCATCAATCCCGATACACTGCGCTCTGGCCTTAAAGTAAAGTGCGTTGAAGCTCTTTCTTACGGTAAGCCACTTGTCTGCACGGATGCGGCAAGCGCCGGCATTGGTGTGCGCGAACCTTACCACTTGGTGCCGGACATCGCCGGATGCGCCGAGCACATTGAGCGGATAGCGGACAATCCGCGTCTACTGGCGGACATGGCGGCCGAAAGCAGACGGGTATATGACGCGTTCGCAGAAAAATATTCCTCATATGAAGCATTTCGTTCCTATGACCGTGCGGCCAGGGCCAAGCGCCTGGCCTTCGCACCGGAGAGAAGATAACCAGGAGATATATTGTGACTCCCAAAGTCAGTGTGATCATGCCCACCTACAGAGTGGAACCATATTTTGAGCAAGCCCTGCTCAGCGTTGTAGACCAGACTTTGCGCGACATAGAAATCATCCCTGTGGATGATGGCAGTCCCGACAACTGCGGCGCCATTATGGACGCCTATGCCACCAAGGATCCTCGGATCAAACCTATTCATCAGCCTAACGGCGGATATGGAAAAGCTATTAATGCCGGTCTGTACGCCGCCACTGGTGAGTATATAGCCATTGTCGAAACAGACGACTGGATCGAGCCGGATATGCTTGAGACATTGTACTCAGCGGCGAAAAAGGGCGATCATCCCATTGTGAAAGGCTCGTTTTACAAGCACGAAGCAGGGCGCGGCCCCTATGTCTGTGGAATGAAGCATATCACCGGTGGAAGAGAAGAGTACGCATGCCCGGCTAACGATTTACATCTGGTTATCTTTGAATCTTCTATCTGGACAGCCCTGTACCGTCGGGACTTCATTGAGATGAATGGCCTTGTTATGCTGGAAACAACAGGCGCGGCGTATCAGGACGTGGTTTGGAAATTTTCAGTTTATTCGCGGCTCGATCCGGTGTTACTCATTGACAAGCCTGTATACCATTACCGCGTTATGGCCCAAGGCTCGTCCAGTGCGAGCTCTACCAAGGCAAACGCCATGTTCGTAAACTACAAGTTCATCCGCGATTTCCTGGAAAAGCACGGCAGCTTCGAACGCTTTAAAGATGGTTATTACGCGCACCAGTTCCTAGATTTGGTATTCCACAGCAAACGGCTAAAAGGCGAAGCACTTGAGGAGTTCCGTAATAAAGCGCGAACGATGATCTCCGAAGCGACAGAAATTGGCATCTCCCTGAATGGCCTGCGTTTTCACCCTGATGTTAACGACTATGTACAGCGAGAAGTCAAGCCGGTATGGGATTGGGTACTGGAGAAAACGACACATCCGCAAACTTCTTCCTTGCCCCCTCTCACATACGAAGCATCCCCGACATCTTTACGATTCAAGGTTAAGCGTCGCATAAAAGATGTGCTTATCCGTTGGGTGCGCAAACCCTTTTTTGCATTGTTTTTGAAACCACTGGCGCACCAACTTGACGCCATTTCTTGGGAAGCCGGAAATCACGCAAAGGCGCTGGCATCACAAGGTGAAGCCTTAGCTTCATTGCACAACGTTGTCGACAAAACACACCGGAAGCTGGACGTTCTTCTTGCCGGAGCCAGAAAGGAAATGACCGATAGCCTATACGCTAAGGTCATAACCCATCCCTCCGGACAGTTCGCTTATTACCTGCGGGCTAACCGGGACATCCTTCCTAAACGAATCGAACGTCTGAAATCCGGTATGGACGAGGCCAGTTGCTTCCAAGTGGATCGCTACTTCAAACTGTTCTCCCTTCTTCCACAAATGACCAAGACAGAAGAAACATACATCTTCCCTCTCTCTATGGATATATTTAGCGACGAAGAACGCTTCATTCTTGCGAATAAAGAGGTATTGTTGGCAAAGATGCGGGAGGCATATGCAAACCTGGATATGTCCGAAGTGCCTATAGGTTTCAATAACATGTACTTTGAGTGCGGGGTGCAGCTTGTGCCTTATCGGCTGACAGAAAAATTCGCCGGAACCATAGCTCTGGACTGCGGTGCCTGGGTTGGAGACAGCGCTATTCCCCTTGCGCGTTACGGGTTCAAAGAAGTACATAGCTTTGAACCGATTCCCGAGACCTATACCATCCTCAAGCGCAATATCGAAAAAAACAATCTAGGCAAATGGATCAAGCCGCATCAATGCGCGGTGGATGCCGAAAGGGGCACTCTGAACTTTCTCAATATTGGAAAAGACGGGCAGGGTTCTTTGGCCAGTGACAACGGAACCGTAAAATGCCACTGCGTCACCATTGACGATTTTTGCAAAAAGCTAGAGCAGCCCGTCGGGCTCATCAAGCTTGACATCGAAGGACGCGAGGTGCCCGCGCTGCATGGCGCGGTGGATACCATCAAAAAGTATAAGCCAGTGTTGCTGGTGTCTGTCTATCATACCTGGGTGGATCCGGAACAGATTTTCACAGCCAAAGAATTCATTGAAAATCTTAATCTCGGATATGAATTCCAATTCAAGTGGATGCAGCCGGAAATTTCAATGATCTACGAGTATATTTTGGTTTGTTATTGCAAAGACAGAATCAAATAATCTGAACCAGAATTGGAGAATTGCCGACATGAATTTAAAAAAAAACTGAAAGACATTATAAACCACTGGATTCGCTATCCCCTCATCCGTTTTCTGTCACAGCCATTACTAAATCAGACAGCCGACTTAGCAGACCGACTTGCCGCGCTTGACCAGCACGTCGATATAGGTAAGTGTCTCAATCAACTGGACGAATTAAGAAGCGACCTGACTCAGATCAATGAAACAGCTACATCCGGGTTTTCTGAACAAAAAAAGTTTAATGGATATATTGCTCAGGAGCTCTTGTTTAAGACTCATGTATCGATGATGTGTGGCAATTTGCCTGCCGTCTTTGCCGCCATGAAGAATGATCCGGAATTCAACAAAAAAGTTGAGGAGTTTTCTTCAGAGATAGATGAAGAAAGCAGGAATCATTTGGGACTCTGGCTCAAGAAGGCAAGAATGCTTCCAAGATATTACGGAAACGAAACTGGTGTCGAAGCTCTACAGAGATTCAACTTGCCTCATGCGGCAGGACTACTTAGTCCGGAAGATCTTTTCTTGGTCACCAACAAAGATAAAATATTAATTGATATAACAAGTATTTATAAAGAATCTTACGATATTTCCGAGATTCCCATCTCTCTGCATGTTCATTATTATAACAACGGCCTTATTTATATTCCGGACAGCGTGCTTGAACATGCGCGCGGAACAATCGCTCTAGACTGTGGAGCATGGGTTGGCGATACGGCCGTTATGCTGCATACGTATGGATTTGACGCCATACACTGCTTTGAACCGAATCCCTCCACGTTTGCCGCCCTTTGTGACAATGTGACGCGCAACAAAGATAATGGGGTCTTTATCTGCCACAACAAGGCTGTGGGTGACAAGTTCGCGACATTGCACATGGAAGGTGCCGGGTACTTAGGCGGCGGGTCGAGGATAGTCGAGGATGGAACTATCGAGGTTGAATGCGTTGTCCTGGATGACTTTTGGAAAGAGTCCGGAAGAATCGGGCTGATCAAATTCGATGTTGAAGGATTTGAAGAAGCCGCGCTTCGCGGAGCTGAGGGGCTTATTCGCAAGCACAAACCTATTCTGCTCGTTGCTGCATACCACGAATGGGCGGCTCCGGGGCAAATGTTCGAATTGTTTAGATACATAAAAAGTTTGGACCTAGGATACCGATTCATATTTCGCGGTATGGCCCCCGACTATGGCCTTGTCTATGAATATGATCTGAGGGTGTCAACTAAATAATGACGCAATATCTTTCCAGCTTCCATTGACATGGAATCTGGCAAAAAGTGCCATTGTCAGGTCTACCATTTCAAGAGTTTTAGATACGACTATTGATTTCCTCCTGAAACGCGCAAACCAATGTCTCTGTCTTCCGTTGTTCTGCTCAAGGTACACCGTTTGTGATTTGCTCTGATAGAGTTTATCGGCAACTATCACTTCAGGATATACTCCCCAGTTATCCGTGCAGAACAGCTCAACTTTCCACCTTGAAAGACGTTCCATCAATTTCGATAGCGTACCCTTATCCCTTCCTCCACATTCCCAGTCAATAAGCTCTCCAGTTTCTCTACGATAAGCTTTCCAGATCCATAGCTTGTTTTTTTTGACCCTAGATAATGCCACATTTCGTCGAGTTCAACAATGATGGCATCACCGGGCGCAGGTTTTTCATAGTGTGTTTTGGCGAATGTCTTTATCCACTTCAAAACAGCAGTCGGAGAAACCCCAATGAGCCTGGCTATAGCCCGTATGGAAAGCCCGAGCGTGTACAAGGTTACTGCCATGGCCTTTTCTTGTGCAGGCCGACCGCGAGGAGTTAGCCTGGTAAACTGCAAAGAACATGACTTGCACTTATATCTTTGTTTTCCTTGAACTTTTCCATTCTTGACGACTTCTATTGATTGACATTTAGGGCATGGCGGTTTTTCGTTCATGTAATCTTATCGCACATAAATGTCGCGAAGTCATTAGTTTATCAACACCCTCTATGATCTTATCTGCTATGTTCCTTGTTAAATGTAATAAATTGAGTACTCCAGTAATTGCGTAACAATTAAAAATAACTAATAAATAAGGCTCTCCGATGTTTACTGTAAAAATTAACGATATTTGTGTCCCCGGTAGAGGAGTAAAAACGGAGGGAGTAGAGAGATGGAAGTGGAAAATTTTTTTGTACTTGGACTTAGTTAACTCCCCATGGAAGCTGCAGAGCTAGAGACCCGATACGGACAAGAAGCATTTTGAGCTGCGCCTTAAAATTAGTGCCGAGCACGGGCAAATACCCGTGTCCGACATGCGGTTCTTTGTGCGCGGCACACGACTTTGAAGATATGCTCTGGCGGCATCTGAACGTCTTCCAGCATTCCTGTTTTCTTACAGCGAAAGTGCCGAGGGTGAAGTGTGTCCCGATCACAGCGTCCATAGGACGAATGTGCGGATTTACCTTGCTGCTTGAGGAAGAGCTCATAGAGCTTGTCTGGGAAAGGCCGGTACCTGCCGTTGCTCGCCATATAGGCAACAATAAATGCATATAGCGCATCATCCGTCATTATGTGTTGCGGGCAACGAACGGGCTGACCTTTTAGACGTGTATGACATGGTTCTGGATGAGACCACTTCCAAACGGGGGATCGCTATAGGGAGCAGCTCGGTCATTTTTGCAGTTTCCGCAAGGGCAAGGAACGCCTTAAAACCTTTGTCGAATATTTGAAGCGGCACAATGGTACCGCCCAAAACATTAATTAAGATGGTCTGCGACATATCTCCGGCTTTCATTGCCACCGTCTGCGACGAATTTCCCCGCTCCACGCTGACGGAGGGCTAGTTTCATGTGGTGCCGTTGTTTGCAAAAGGCATGGATGATGTGCGCAAACTTGAGACCAAACACGTGAAGCGACCTGACGGAGCTGTTGAAGACGCCATTTAAGAAAGGTGGTCCGGTTTATTCGGGCAGGCGATAGCGATTCCTTAGCGTGCCTTTCTTCTCATCAGGTTACCTTTACTGGGTCCTGTTCATAGTAGCGGTCAGGGGTTTAACCCGTTGAGGCTGCTGTGAGGCCGAAGTCGGTTGTAGAAGTGCTCCATCTGCCAATGCCCGACGGACTTCAGAGCCTGTTTCAAAGGCGTTTAGGTAGACGCACACTTAAGAGGCTTCGCCATAGACGTTCAATAAAACATGTTGCCCAGCCAGCGGCCACGACCGTACATGGAAATGCGATGCCATTCTCTCGCAATACATTGGTAAAGGCAAAACGGGTAAACTAACTGCCCTGATCGATGTTGAACATATCGGGATTACCGTATTTGGCCAAGGCTCCTTCCAGGGCAGAAACGCAAAAATCCGCGTACATGGTACTGGACGGCCTTCAAGACAATACCTTTCTGCTTCATAATAGCCACTAGATACAGAAAGCCTATGCATGGGACATAGATGATGTCCGCACGCCAGACATGATTGGGCCTAGTAATGGCCAGGTCATGCAACAGGCACGGATAATGCTTGCGTTCCGGTACGGAATGCTGATCTTGGATTTCTGATGCACAGCTATCAGGCGTATAAGACGCCGGACGCGCTTTAATCCTGCTCCATCCCCCTGCAGCACCAGGTATTCGCGCACCTGACGCCCCCAGAAAAGGCCATGCCTTGCCGGGAGATGTTCACCGTTTCCCCCCAAGCTTCGGCCTAAAAATCGCGTCCCACGGTGAACTGGCCGATTCTGGCATGAAGGGCGTGAAGCTGTTTTTCCCTTTGGGCCTCTTCCTTCTTGATTTCATCGAAAAATGCCCGATACCGATACTTTGAGCTGCCTCATCCACTTATAGATGAGAGTCTGGTGGACACCGAATTCGGAACATGGCTCAGTAATGGTCTTCTGGCTGGAAAGGGCTGCCATTGCCACCTTGGCCCGGGTGTAGCTATCACACCTGTCCGAACTTTGGGGAGCACTTCTGGACAGCAAGCAGGCTTCCCTGGTGGCGTGCGACAGATTTTATTCTACGGCCGAACTCATAGGAACAGATGCCTTGCTTGCCCCCATGCGCAAGGCCCTGCGACCTTCGAGGAGTATCTGCCGTGTATTCCTCCACAGCAAGGAATGCTTACTCTCAAATGCCAGACTGGAGAGTATAAACGGACTCTTCCAGGCCACCAGAGCCCAGGCAAGGGGATACTGAAATGTGAACTTATTCATCACCATGATCTACCTGATCGGCGCTCCAATCACTACATTGCTCAAAAAATCAGTTCCACACTAAACGTCGAGGAACCTTTTTTATTATCGCCAAGACAGTTAGAGCTTTACCATTGGCTTTTGAATTGGTATAATTTTTTGCTGTGTTGGCCGTATAGCTCGCAACTGCTTGATCGAACGATAAATTAATACATGGACGAGTCTCAAGTTATCGGGCATTCGAAACCTTTAAAGACGCAATGAGTTATGTGCAAAGGTATAACAAAATTGTGGCCTGGTTAGGTATTCGCATGTTCTTTTGTCTCACCCACCTGTCGGCGTGTGCTGTAAATATGTTGGGTGCGACGTCAGTGATTGTCTTAAGATGCTGTTTTCATGAAAAGCAATATATCCAGAATTTAGATGTATGCCTTTCTCGCGCGATGATAAATGATTGGCCTGTGCCTCATGGATGAGGCTTATTTTTTGTGTAGCCTCGTCGTACTAATGACGGATGCTTCCTAACTTAGGATATATCTTTATGAAAAAATATACAAAAGTTTTTGTGGTTGGTGCTGGCATGTTCGGATCTGTTGTTGCGGAGCGCATTGCCAATGACAGTGGAATCCCAGTAACAGTTCTGGATAAGCGGGCGCATATCGGCGGTAATTGCTGGTCGGAGATATGCCCGGTTACTGGCATTGAATACCATAAATACGGTTCGCATATCTTCCATACGTCCGATGCCGTCGTCTATGAATATATCTCCAAGTTTATGTCTCTTAACTCATACCGACATACGGTATATACGACATATCAGGGCCGTGTTTATTCTATGCCCATTAACTTAGACACCATCAATACATATTACGGTGTCAATTTGGGGCCGGAAGAAGCTCGTAAATTTATTGCTGGAGAGATAGACCGAGATACTATTGCGGATCCGCAAAATCTTGAAGATAAGGCTGTATCCCTCATTGGTCGACCGCTGTATGAAGCCTTTATAAAAGGTTATACACAAAAACAGTGGGAATGCCCACCACGAGAACTTCCTGCCTATATCATTACCCGCCTACCAGTGAGGTATTCGTACAACAACAGGTATTTCAGTGATACTTACGAAGGTGTCCCCGTTGAGGGATATGCCCACTTTTTTCACTCTCTGTTAAAAAATTACCGTATCTCGTTGTGTTTGAATACGAATTTTTCACTGTCAGATGAAATAGAAGATGACACCCTAATTGTTTTTACCGGCCCCATTGATGAATATTTTTCGCATCGCCTGGGCCGGTTGGAATGGCGTACCCTGGATTTCGAGTATGACATCCTTGATACACAAGACTATCAGGGGACGGCGGTTATGAATTATGCGGATGTGGAAACCAAGTATACGCGGGTCCATGAGTTCAAGCATTATCATCCAGAGCGGCCGCCAGTTCCGTCTACCCTCATTTGTCGAGAATACTCCCGTTACGCTGGTGCTGGCGACACCCCCTATTATCCGATCAATACTGAAAAAAATCAGGCGCTATACAAAGCCTACAGAGAGCTTGCCGCTGCACAACAAGGCGTGGTGTTTGGGGGGAGGCTCGGCAGCTACAAGTATCTTGATATGGATGATGCAGTTAAAGCTGCTCTAGTATGCTACGACCAAGAGATTAAACCGCGCTTGGCGAAGAGATAGTAGTATGAGTTTTTTTCATGGACTACCTCCGTTTTTTTTTAGTTTTCTGGGGCGTATTTACGCTATTCTCCCATCAAAGCTGCGGAGAGTTATTGTTTTCCTATTCTTTATGATGCTGCTACAGGCTTTTTTCGAGCTTTCCGGCATTATTCTATTCACCTATATGGGACAGGCATTGGGGAGCCCTGACGCAGTCAAGAATATTCCTGTTATCCAACTTATTTTACGCTCATCTCATTCCTTACAAGAATGGACGAACAGTGCGCCGACACATTTTTTGATCTTCATGTCAGCTGTGGTTTCCATCTGCATGATATTGAAAAACATGGTCAGCATGGCGGTCGGGCGGCTGACCGCGCGCACGGCAGAGGCAACTTCGCTACATGTTGCGAGGGAGATTATGCTGCGGTATCTCTCAAGTGAATACGTCTGGCACCTTTCCAAGGAAAGTGGGCAAGTTTTTCAAAAACTGCTTTGGCGCGGCTATCTTTCTTCGTTATTGGTTGTTACGCTTTCCATGTACACCGGTATAATTACGGTCTCCGTACTGTTTGGCGGATTGTTTCTGGAGTCTCCAGCGTTGTCTAGTGTAATCATAGTCTCCTCGGCACTGGTCGGGACGTGGACTTATCTGGCTGTGAAGCACAAAACAGAAGAGGCTGGCAAAACAGAGGCTGCCGCCAATGAAGCGGAGAATGACGTTATTTTTAAATCCACTAATGGCATTCGTGAAATCTTGCTCTACAATCAGCAGCAGGCCTTTTTAAACGCTCTCACGGCACAGATGCAGAGAGGTGCACCCTCCAAGGCCTTTCTTGCCGTTGCCCCTTCTATTCCCAGCAGTTGTTTAGAATCTTGGGGTTTTTTTCTCATCGTGATGACCATCAGTCTGATGTCATACCGGGACATGCCGCTGGATGCCATTGCAAGCGCAGTCATTCTGCTGGGGCTAACTGCATGGCGAATACTGCCATACTTGAATCGCGCTGTAGGGCAGATGGTGGCCATTCGTGGCCTTTCTCCCTTAGCCTTGCCGGTCTTGGAACAGCTTGAGGATTTGATGCGGCACAAAACTATCTTGCCAGCTCCTCCTAACTCTGATTTTTCTTTTGCCAATAACATTTCTCTGAACAAGGTCTCGTTCAAGTATCCGCAGGGGACCTACACGGCCTTGAACGAAACAAGCCTGACTATTCACAAGGGTGAGCATATTGGAATTATTGGGCCGTCCGGAGCCGGTAAAAGCACTATCGCTTATATTTTGAGCGGCCTTATCCTACCAGTGGAAGGGCAAATACTCGTGGATGGCGAGCCTCTTGCCGAAGGTAGGCTCACCGCATATCGGAAAACCGTGGGTTTTGTAGCCCAATCTCCTTTTATTATGGGCGGAACGCTGGCGGAGAACATTGCCTTCAGCCGCTGGGCCGAGCCGGTGAACATGGAAAAAGTACATAATACTTGTCACCGTGCGGCCATTGATTTTATTGATAAACACCCCGACGGACCGATGATGCATATCGGCAACCAGGGACAGGGGCTTTCCGGCGGTCAGGCCCAACGTGTGTCAATCGCTCGGGCTCTCTATGCAGACCCTCAAGTATTGATTTTTGATGAGGCAACAAGTGCCCTGGACATAGGCAATGAGCGGCTTATCCAAAATACCATACAGGCATTGGGAAGACAGATAACCTGCATTATTATCGCCCACAGGCTGAGTACTGTGGAGCAATGCGACAGAATTATCTGGATGGAAGGTGGACGTATTGTCAAGGAAGGACCCCCGGAAGAAATTCTGCCGGACTATGCCAAGGCGCAGTATGCCAAGGTGACTACCGGGGAAAAAACGGGGTGAACTCCCCACGCATGCCGTGCAAAGCCCCCTTGAGTATCTTCAATGCCCCTTTCGGATCGCGTTCAAACATTGCCGTAATCAGCACTGCCTTGCTCAGCAAAAGCATATATAAAATGTAGGCGAGCGGTGAAAGCTCACCTTTTTTTTGCAGATACCGCATGACGAACCAGTAATTGCGAAAAAAGTAATAGCGGGAAAAAACCGTAGAGCTGAGAAATTTTCCTCCGAAAAGGTGCAGTATGGTACAATTCCTTCAGGTGCCCCTGGATTTCCCGCACGCTCATGCCCCGAACGTAAAGCGAGATGATGTCGTCGAAAGCCAATGGGTCTGTTTTTCTCTACCAGCTGCGGCTTAAAGCTGCCGTCACAGTCATGGGGGACGGCCATGGGCTAAGAGCTGTTTTGCCTCTTCAGGAGTTTTTTGCTCGTGCCGTTCCGGGGGGGGGCCGTCAGCATTGACCACCTTGCCGTGCTTTTCATGACCCAAGTGATGGGTCAATCTCGGCTTGCAGTGCGCGCTACACGACCTGCTTAGTCCATTGTTACAGAATACAGTTTTCCCCAAGCAGGTCGTCGGGCTCTTGGTCATTGGCAAGCAGCGTATCAATCAGTCTGTCGGGAATATCTTTGGGAGCGACCATTACCTGTCCTCCGATTCTCGGGGAACATGATTCGCCGATTCATAAAATTTCTTACACCTTCTGCTTGATGACGAGGCGGAATCCCTGCGCCAAGACTTGGCATCATCACTGCGCGCCCTGAAACAGCCGAACGGGAGTGTCAGGCATTGCAAACGGAACTGGAAGGGCTTATACTATTCTCGCTCATGGAAACTCACTAAGTTGCTCCGTAAAGCAACGCGAACGCATTGAGCGCGCTTGGATTGTTCGGTGGGTCTTAGTGAGACGCAATCAGGCTATTTTAAATACGTAACGATCGGGTAGCCTGATATGGTGTACTTCATGATTTGTTTCCTAACCTTGGTGTCTCAACGGTTTGGAAATATTGCGTCGAAATAGTATTTAATCAATGACCCCAAAGCTTCATAACTCAACAACGCCCTCTCTCAACAATAACATATTAATGCATAAAACACACCTCGCTGCCGATAGAGCTGTCGCCATCATCATCGTCACTTACAACCGCGTAGCCAACCTGCGCGTTACCCTAGAGGCATGCCTGGCACAGCAGGGAGACTTCCATGTACTTGTCGTGAACAACGCCTCTACCGACGACACCGCGAAATATCTTGAGCAGGCGGCAGCCGGGGAATCTCGACTGTCGAT
>ENA-OPCP01000930-OPCP01000930.1-human-gut-metagenome-genome-assembly--contig:-NODE-930-length-21271-cov-3.789687_pt1 | contig 21271 bp, 20 predicted proteins | sample MGYA00241563_ERZ501477 | MGnify/ENA primary metagenome ERZ501477 (study PRJEB25962, sample SAMEA2042572) | human gut metagenome | biome: human gut; feature: human-associated habitat; material: faeces... | reverse complement strand
TTGTTTCCTTTCACTGCAACAAATTCATCTAAATCACGCAATTGATATGATTCACTATCACCACAATGGATATAGTAATCTGCATCATCTTCTAAAACTTTAATATCTGTTAAGATATTCATGTCTCCATGGTTATCTGACATAATTACAATTTTTTTCATTCAGCTGCCTCCTTCTGATTATATTCTTCAATACAGCTATTTTCTTTGTAAATCTTATTCGCATTCTTCTTACCTACATAGCGATAGTAATGTGCATCATACACATGATTTGTAGAAGATGCCATACGTTTTGGATAACGTAATATAAAACCATATTCATATGAATGTGCTTCAAGCCATTGTGACAGGGCAGCTGTTTCAAACTCATGATAGGCAATGGACTTAGAGGCAATAGAAACTGTATGACCTAATTGTCTTTCATCTTTACCTGCAAGATTAGGATTTGAATACTGTAAATCAGTAAAGCTTGTATATGCTTCTTTAACATAAAAGTCATTCGCAATCTCATTAGGCATTGCATCAATCATCTTCTTTAGCGCTTCATAGGCGTCATTATTTAAATACATGGCATATTTTAAACGATGAATATCTGACATTAAGACAAGATTATGAGGAACATAAGCACCTATATAAGTTTGATCACTTAAGGTAGTTAAAAGAGCTGAAGGATCAGGAATCAATAACATATCTTGATTATTTGCCTGAGTCATAAGTGTTGTTAAACCGTAACGAGAGTAATTAGCACATGCTTGTTTGAAGAATGAAAGAATCATTTTATCATTTAGTCCTCGTTTTTTTAATAATTCAATATAGTATTCTGTATCATCTACATAACTATAATCTTCATAAAGAGGTCTCATTTCATAATATATTTGTAGTTTACCAAAATAAAAGTTCTGATTATATAAATATCCTGCTTCTAAATCATGTTCTACAAGTTTCTTTGCTTGATCATAAGATGCACCTTTATAGGTATTAGTGAGTTTAGTTGCTAATTCATTGCCTGTTTGTAGGATAGACTTATTTGTAGAGTAACGCCCTGTTTTTTCTAGTAATTCATAATATTGATAATATGGCAGATAAAAATCATCATATTTGATATATTTCATAAAATGGTAAAGAGGAATTCTGTTTTCTACAAGATATTTCTGTTCTTCTTTACTTAAATACTTTTCGATGATCATTCTATTATCGTTATTGATGCCGTTGACACGATAGAATGGATCAAATCGGAGGTTAATTGTATAGAATGAAACGATAAATAATGCAATGACTGTAATAAACAGATACTTGCGCTTATTTTCCATTAAATCACCTGCTCTCTAATGTCAATTATATAGTATATCGCAAAAAGTGTATAGATTATTCTTTATGTAGTACTTCATAGAGCTTTGCTGCAGTATTCTTAGGAATGACTGCTTCTAGTTCTTTCAGTGATGCTTCCTTCATCTTTTTAACACTCTTAAAATGATTAAGAAGTTTTTTCTTGCGTGCTTCCCCTATTCCTTCTACTTCATCTAATATAGAACTAAATAAGGATTTAGAGCGTACCTGACGGTGGAATGAAATAGCATAGCGATGCACTTCATCCTGCATACGCGTTAATAAGAAGAATAAAGGACTCTTTGTATTAATAGGAACCTGGTTCCCATTTTCATCTAGCAACATTGCGGTAGAATGTTTATCATCCTTGGATAAACCACATATATGTACAGAGATATTTAAACTATTTATCACTTCTTTGGCGACTTTGATCTGTCCTAGTCCACCATCGACAATAATGAGATCAGCCATTTCTTTTTGCTCCATAAGTAAACGATAATAACGTCTATAGATGACTTCCTTCATACTTGCATAATCATCAGGACCTTCTACTGTCTTGATCTTATATTTACGATAATCTTTTTTAGATGGTACACCATCTTTATATACAACCATACCAGCGACTGCATAAGCACCCTGGATATTAGAGTTATCGTATAATTCAATCGTGTGTGGTGTATCAATACCTAGTTTTTGACCTAATTCAATAATAGGAAGAATTGTTTTTTCATCTGTTTTCTCTTTTAATAAGAATTTCTTTTCTAATGCTTCTTTCGCATTCTTATTAGCCATTTCTACTAAAGATTTCTTATCTCCTCTTTGTGGCTGAAGAACATGACAGGATAATATTTCAGTTAATAGTTCTAAATCAACATCTTGAGGAATAAGCAGTTCGTAAGGTTCTGGATGAGTTTGATAATAAGTAACTAAGAAACGAATGAGATCTTCTTCAAAATCTTCTCCTACTGGTTCTAAATTAAAATCATGATAGAGAAGTTTACCTTCACGCATAAAGAAGAGCTGTATACTAATGTAGCCTTTATCAATAAAATAGCCTAAGATATCTCTATCTTTATAGTCTCCAAATTGGACATTCTGTTTAGCTGTGACATATTCTATAGAACGAATGAGATCACGATATTCTTTCGCAAGTTCAAATTGAAGATTTTCACTAGCTGTCATCATCTTTTCAGTGAGTTCATCTATTTTGGATTTGGTATTACCATGTATAAAAGAAATTAGTTCTTTTCTAATTTCATCATATTGGCTCTTGTCAACTTCATTAATACATGGACCTAGACATTGATGTAAAGAATAATATAAGCATGGTTTATCTGGGACATGATTGCACTTTCTTAATGGGTAAAGCTTATTTAATAATTTAAAAGTATTTCTAGCAGCAGTGGCATCGGGATAAGGACCAAAGTATTTATTCTTTTTGTTTTTAGTTTTTCTTACTATTTTAAGTCGTGGATGGGTTTCATCAGTGAGTTCAATATAAGGATAATAAGTATTATCCATGAACATGATGTTGTATTCAGGTGTATAGTCTTTAATGAGGTTAATTTCAAGTAATAATGCTTCCTTTTCACTGCCTGTCACAATATAGTCAAAGTCCCATATATGATCGACTAATTTTGTGGTTTTGTAGTTATGTGCTCCTGTAAAATAAGAAGAGACGCGATTTTTAAGTTTTCGCGCCTTTCCTACATAAATAACTTTTCCGTCTGTATTCTTCATTAAGTAACAGCCAGGAGACATAGGAAGCAGAGAAAGCTTCTTTTTAATATAGTCTAGATTCTTATTCAAAGCTAACTACCGTTACACCTAAACCACCCTCATTTGGTCCACCATCACGATATTCCTTAACATATGATAAATGGTCTAGCTTCTTTCTTATACCATTACGTAAAATACCTTTACCCATACCATGAACAATACGTACTGAAGGATAACCTAGTAATAAAGCGTCATCTAAGAACTTTTCTACAATATTCATCGCTTCTTCGTAACGCATACCAATGACATTGACTTCATAATGTCCTGTCTTCTTCATATGCTGTCTTGTGCCTGCTTTTTTAACCTTCTGAGGCTTAGAAGCACCATGCATGAATGTTACATCAGTATCCTTAACACGTGCCTGGAGACCACCTAAATCAACAAGCAATTCATGCTTCTTAACTTCTAGGACATCCCCTTCTCTATTCATCTTATCAAGTTTAACATGATCACCCTTTTTAAAGACATGATCCTGTACCTTAACTACTTCTTTCTTTTCATATTTCTGCTGATCTAATGCATGTTTCGCTGCAGTCACCTGATGAGGCTTTAAAGCACCTTGATTCATAATATCTTTAGTTAACTCATCAATTGTTTTCTTAGCCTCTTCAAGCATCTTATTAGCTTCTTGCTGTGCCTCTTCGACAATACGATCTTTTTGTTTTGTGGCAACAGATAGCTGATGTTCATAACGATTATGAAGCTTTTCATTGTCTGCAAGTAATGTATTGATTCTTTCTTCTTTTTCATCCAATTCAGCACTCTGTTTAGTCAGTTTTTCAGTTAACTTTTCTGCTTCATTCATACGTTCTTCTTTATTATGTAAAGCTTGATCAATAATCTCATGATCAAGACCTAAAGAAGCAGCAATCTCAAAAGCATAAGATGAACCAATAGAATGAAGCTTTAAACGATATGTAGGACGCATTGTTTCTACATCAAATCCAACAGATGCCAGAGTAATATCATCTCTTGACTGACCATAGCTCTTAAGTTCACCATAGTGGGTAGATGCAACAATACGGCAGTCACGTCTTAATAAAGTATCCAGAATAGCTTCTCCTAGACATGCCCCTTCTTGTGGATCTGTACCTGAGCCAATTTCATCAATAAGAATTAAAGAACGACATGTTGCATGTTCTAAGATATAAATAAGCTTTTTCATATGTGATGAATATGTTGAAAGTGACTGTTCAATAGATTGTTCATCACCAATATCGGTATAGACTGCATCAAAGAATGGAATAGAAGCTGAAATAGCTGGCACGGCTAAACCACTAATAGCCATTAATGAAAGTAAACCAACAGTCTTTAAAGCAACTGTTTTACCGCCGGTATTAGAACCAGTAATCATCAACATCTTACCATCAATAATAATATCATTAGGTACAATTCTTTTTTGATCAATAAGTGGGTGTCTGGCCTGTTTTAAAGAAAGAATACCTGATTCATTGATATCTGGTTTAATGCAATCATAATCACAGCCAAAACGTGCTTTCGCAAAAATAAAATCTAGTTCAGACATGAGTTCCTGATCAAAATAGAATCTTGTATAGTTATACTTAACACGTCTTGTAAGACTCTGTAAGATTTTATTGATTTCAGTCTGTTCCTGACTCTTTAATTCATTAAGTTCATTGTTCATGACAACAACACTTTCTGGTTCAATAAAGAATGTCTGACCAGAGGCACTTGTGGCATGTACTAAGCCTTTGATTTCATTCTTATGTGGTGCTTTAACTGCAAGAACTAAACGGTCATTCTTGCTAGAGAGAGTATCCATACTTAATGAATTCTTTTCACTCTTTAAATACCCTTCCATAGAATGACGAATACGTCCTTCTAATGCATGCATGCTTTTTCTAATACGATAAAGTGTTTCACTGGCATGATCACTGATAGAGCCATCAGGCATAATGCATCTATTGATTTCTATATGTAATCCATTATCCCCTTCTAAGCCTTCTACTAAGTCTCTTAAGAGAATAATTTCTCCTTCATAAGCATTAAAGTAAGAAGTCACCTGAAAGATATTTTCTAACATATGATCAATAGCCATTAATTCTTCTGGTGCTAAAATACCATCCATCTTCGCTTTTGCAAGATATGCACTGATATCATGAAGTGGCGCAAGAGGTAAAGTACCCATAATACGATGAATAGTCATGGCTTCTTCTAAACGATTCTGTTCTTCATTTAAATCAGCCAGATTATCATACATTTCTAATTGTAATACTTTCTTCTTCGCAATCTCTGTACGGCAGCTGCCAGCAATACTATTTAGAATTCTTGGAAATTCTAAGACTTTATAACTATCTAACATTTTATTCACTTCCTATATTATTTAATATTGTATTCTTTTCTGTTTCTGTATAAGGTGTTTTATTTAATAAAGAGATAAATTGAAGTTTTTCTTCATGAGGTATAATGACCTGCTGTTTCATTAAAGCAGGGCCTAATTGTGTATAGACAAACTGTGTTGCATCATGCTCATCTAGTATTCCATGATTATAGGCATGATTATTAGCGATAATCATCTTCTTTAATATATCTTTATCTTCTAATTGAAGTGTATGCTGTCCCTTTAATAAGCTTCCATAAGCACTTGCTTCATTGATTGCTTTTTGTGAGATAATTGGTACATCTTCTATGATTAAATGTCCTATTTTAGAATTAGTTAAGATATCAGGCCCAAAGAAAGGAATAATAACCATCATCATAACCATGAAGGAGATAAATACACCCTTTAATGCGTGAAGCAATGCACCTAATAAATGATTGACAAAAGCAGTGAGTGCAAAATGATCAGTCAATTGATTGACTAAAGGTTTAATAAGAACGCCTATGAGTCTGCGAATTATTTCTAGAACAACAAACATGATAATAAAGACTATCAACATATTTATAACTGAACCACCTAATTGTGATAAAGGATCATCTACCGGCTTATAAATCTGGATAATAGAAGAAATAGTTTCTACATTAAAATAGATAAAAAGCATCATAATTATAAAGCTTACTAAATCATATAATGTAGAGAAAAAACCTTTGGAATATCCACTAAAAAACATATATAACAAAAAAGCGATAAGAATCAAATCAAGAAAACTCATAACACTTACCTCCTTGACGTTGTCGGTTCTTAATTATAACAAATGAAATTTATACTGTCAAAAAAATGAAATTTATGATAAAATAAAACATGTGAGGTGAATATAGTGGAGCCAATTAAATTTTTGATTAATGAAAACATTTTAAACAAGATGAAGAAGTTTTATGACAGTCAGATGGTTCCATTCGAAAGCGAGAACCTTCTTTTAAAAGCTCATGCAATTGGCTGTGACATCGAAGTGACATCGAATTATGAAGCAAGCTTTTTAGGACAGAATGCGGTGCATGAAGCAAAGCATTGGTCTAGAAGTTTAGCAAAAAAGATTGAGCAGGAAAAGAATTCAGATCACTTATGTATGCATCCACATATTGGTGCTGCAGAAACAGGATCTGCTGATTTTCTTGGGCCGCTTTGTGTCGTTGCATGCTATGCCGATGATGAAGCACTTGAGATCATTAAAAACCTGCATATTGATAATATCGATGATTTGTCTAATCAGGAAATTATCAATTACGCTAAACTATTAAAAGGACATCTCATTTCATCACTACTAGTACTAGATAACTCACATTATAATAAGATGATTGATAGTGGAATCAACCAGGCAAACATTCGTGCACGCCTATTTAACCAGGCTGTTGTGAATGTTCTTCAGAAAGTGAAGAAGAGTGTTGAATTCAAAGTTATTGATCAATTCGTTTCACCTAAGACTTATTATAATTATTTAAAGAGTGAAGTTATTGTCGTAAAAGATATGATTTTTGAAACCAATGCTGATGAACAGTATTTAGCAGTATTAGCTGCAGAAATCATTTCTCGTTATGCATATCTACAATATTTTGCTAGCATGACAAAGAGTTTAAAGATGAACCTTGCTAGAGGGGCCGGCACTAATGCCGAAATCGTGGCTGTTAAACTTGCGCACAAGTATGGTGATAAGATTCTTACAAAGGTATGTAAGTTGAATTTCACTAATATGAAGAGAGTTAAGGGAGCATTAAAGAAATTAAAAGAAGGCCTATAGGCCTTCTTCTTCATCTAGAGAATCATTATTGATTCTCTTTTTTTATTTCTACTTCAAATGCAGGAACTTTACGATAAGAAACACCAGCCACATCTAACATACGTTTAGCTGCTCTATCACTTTCTGTTCCTTTGTATTTTTCATCTTCATAGACAATTTCTTTGATACCACTCTGAATGATTGCTTTAGTACATTCATGACATGGGAATAAAGAAACATAGATACGACAACCCTGTAATTTCTGAGTAGAGTTAAGTATTGCGTTTAATTCGGCATGTACAACATAAGGATACTTTGTATCATATAAAGCCCCTTCTCTTACAGACCAAGGGAACTTATCATCTTCACATCCTCTTGGAAGACCATTGTATCCTACCCCTACGATACGATTATCACTATTTACTATACAAGCGCCAACCTGCGTATTAGGATCTTTAGAACGATAAGCAGAGAGTTTAGCCACTCCCATGAAATACTGATCCCATGTAATGATCTGCTTATCCATTGTATTCTCCTCCTAGTTCTTTGATCTTTTCTTCAAAGAAATCAGGTAAAGGTGCTTCAAAGTACATATGTTCATTGGTTCTAGGATGTACAAAACCTAATACCTTAGCATGTAGATACTGACCATGTGTGTTATCATCATTTCTAAAACCATATTGAGGATCACCATAAACTGGATGACCAATGTATTGCATATGAACACGGATCTGATGTGTTCTACCTGTTTCTAGACGACATTCAATAAGTGTCATATCATCATAACGTTCTAATACTTTAAAGTTAGTGATTGCATCTTTAGCATTCTTACTAGTGACAGCCATCTTCTTACGATCCTTGCTATCACGTCCAATAGGTGCTTCAATACGACCTACATTATGGTTAATAACACCATGAACGAGTGCTACATAACGACGTACAACTGAATGTTCTTCTAATTGTTTAGATAATGAACGATGGGCATTATCATTTTTTGCGACCATTAATAAACCACTTGTTTCTTTATCAATACGATGTACAATCCCAGGACGTGTAATACCATTTATTGCTGATAAATCGTGACAATGATAGAGTAATGCATTCACAAGTGTTCCTGAATAAATACCTGCTGATGGATGAACAATCATACCTGTAGGTTTATTGACGACAATCACATCTTCATCTTCATAAATAATATCTAATGGGATATTTTCAGGATTAATTTCAGTACTTTGAGGATCTGGTAAAGTGACCTGGATGACATCCTCTTCTTCTACCTTATAGTTAGCTTTTTCAACATTATCATTAACAATAACCTGTCCTGCTTTAATCCATTTCTGAATCTCAGTACGTGAACGATCAGGCATATGATTTAAGATTACTTTATCTAAACGCAAGCCTTTTTCTTCTAATTCTGGTGTAATTGATTGTATTTCCATTGTTTATATTCTCCAATTCCTAAATCTAAGATGATTAATAAAACACCTATTACAACACCCATATCGGCAATATTGAAAATAGGAAAATCATAACCAAATACAAAGAAATCTAAAAAGTCTCTTACATAATGAAAAACAACACGATCATATAGATTTCCTAGCATACCACTAAATATAAGCACAATTCCAAATCTTAATAAGACCTGGGATTTGTCACTCTTGATAAAATAATAAATAAGCATAATACCAGCAATAATAGAAATTGCATAGAACATAAAGAAATGCCCTGAAAGCATACCCCATGCGGCACCTGTATTATGAATATAAGTGAAATAAAAAAAGTTTTTAATGACCTGATAGCTCTGGCCTAACTGCATTGATTCGTTGACTACAAGTTTCGTTACTAAATCGCCACCTAATACAATAATAAATGTGATCAAGTATAAGAAACCGTATTTAAAATTTATTTTTTTCATTTAATCATCCTTTCCTCAACGATTATAGCATGTCTTTAAAAGATATAAAAGAAAAACAGGCGTAAGCCTGTTACATGCAATATAAGATGATGCATAAGAAATGTAGAACACTACCAAGTAAGATCCATAGATGCCAGATACAGTGCATATAATGGATCTTTTCTTGTAATCCATAGAAGATTGTACCGATTGTATATGCCACACCTCCAGCAACTAATAAATAGATACCATTCATTCCAATAGTACCAGGAAGCAAATTAAACTTAAAGACAATACACCAGCCTAGAACTAAATAACAGGCCATAGAGAACTTCGCAAACTTCTCGATATCATAGGCATTTAATGTAATCCCTAAAATAGTGACTGCCCATACAATACCAAATAATACCCATGCCCAGAATGGATCTGCCTGTCTAACTGAACATAAAAGTACTGGTGTGTAGGTTCCTGCAATCAAGACAAAGATGCTGCAATGGTCCATAATTTGGAATACTTTCTTTGCCTTTAAATTAGGAGATAAACCATGATAAATAGAACTCATTGTATATAAGAGTATCATAGAGACACCATAAACGATACCAGATGCTAAACCATATCCATTATGATGTAAACATGAAAATATAATACATAATACTAGTGCTACAATACCAAATACAGCCCCTACTATATGAGTCACCATATTAAATATTTCTTCACCACGTGTATAATCAGGAAGTAAACGGTCATCTAACTTTGTACGTTTCATATCAATCACCTCTTGTACAGCAAGTTTAACATATCTATTATTTAATGTCAATATATCTAGTTTTAAAGTCTAGATGTTAACATTCGTATGTATTCCATTGTTTAATGATACGATGAGACTCACATTCATATATTGTATTAAAGAGTGCTGTCTGATTTCTCCATAACTCTCTGTCTACATGAAAATGCCAAAATACCAATGCGTATAGGTTGTTTTCTTTTGTATATCATTTAAATATGTTGTCAAAGGGAATTCCTGATAGATATCACCTTTTATATGATATTTTTTAATAGTTGATAGAAAATAGACTGTTTCATCAGGTGCTGTATGAGTAATAATGTAATCTACATGATCTACGCTATCTAGATGTCGTAAGCCATTCTCATATTCCTGCTTGCTTGGCATTTCTTGTGGCCACCAGGAAACATTCTCTTTACGTAATGGCTGATCAATAGAATAACCGCCACCAAAGGTAAAGAATGTTTTTCCTTCTATTGTATAAACTTCTCCACGCATTAAATGAATAAGGTTATGTCTGATTTTATGGACAAATCCCCCATTCCATGATTCTACTTGATAACTATTCAGTCGATTAAAGTTTTCATGATTGCCATCAATAAATAAAACAGTATAAGGCTGTTCACTAATAAAATCATAAAATGATTCTTCAGAAGAATACTTCTGTTGGAAAAAGCCTATTCCAAAATCACCACAAACTATAATTATATCCCCTTCTTTAAGTATAGGATCTATCTGCTCAAGCCATTTAAATTGATTTCCATGTGTATCACCTGTTATATAAATCATGTTCATCACCTCCATCTCATTATACATAAAAAAAGCCATCAATAAAGATGGCTTTAGAATTCAAAAGGTTCATATTCCTGTAGTTTTGCGAGATATCCTAGCTTTGATAAAGCTTCCTGTATTTCATCAAGTCTCTCATCTGTTTCAGCACAAATTGTATGGTAATGATAACCACTTGTAACTGTCATTAAGGAGATAGATTTCCCACATTTTAAATTATTTAGATATTTCTTTACATCTAAACGTGATGCGATATTAAGAGGTGCACGTACAATATGATAAGCTTTATGATAGACAAAGATATCTTTCACATAGCCACCTAAATCAACTATAGTATTTAACTCTTTTTCTATATCTGCATCTGTATGCTGCATTTTAAGAACTCTTTCTACCATTGCAGACTGGCGTATAATATATCCCTTATTGGTTGCTTCTATAACATGATTATTAGCGCGAAGAAGTGCGACATCATTCACAATAACCTGACGTGAAACCTGAAGACGTTTCGCAAAATTAGAAGCAGAAATCGGTGTATCACTTTCCGTCAGTTCTGTAAGGATGTAGTCCCTTCTTTCTTTACCAGTCATTTAGTCTCTCCCATTAATTGCATGAAGGTTTTTTAATGATAAATCTAGAATCTTTGCAGAGTGTGTTAAAGCACCACTAGAAATGAAATCAACACCCATATCTTTCACTCTATTAATGTTTTCTGCAGTCACATTACCTGAAATTTCAATTTCAGCACGTTTATCAATATAATCAATAGACTGCTTTAATAATTCAGTACTCATATTATCAAGCATGATAATATCAGCACCTGCAGCAACTGCTTCTTGCACCATATCAAATGTTTCTACTTCTACTTCAATCTTTCTTACTGATGGAGCATAGTCTCTTGCCATCTGTACAGCTTTAGTGACGCTTCCTGCAGCACCGATATGATTATCTTTTAATAGAACACCATCTGTTAAGTTATATCTATGGTTGCTTCCTCCACCTACTTTAACAGCATACTTTTCAAAAATTCTGTTATTTGGAGTTGTCTTTCTTGTATCAAGTAACTTAATATCTGTATCTTCAAGAAGATCTGCCACCTTACGAGTATAAGTGGCAATACCTGACATTCTCTGTAAGTAGTTAAGAGCAGTTCTTTCACCTTCAAGAAGAGTTCTCATATCACCAGTGACTTTAGCCAATAATTCACCTTTATGTACTTCATCACCATCATGAGCAAAGAAATGTACATCTACATCTTCATCTAATAATTTAAATGTTCTTTCAAAAATTTGAAGACCGGCAATAATACCATTTTCTTTACAAATTAATTCTACTTCACCTAACTGTGCAGTTCTCATAACACTGCATGTAGAAACATCTTCACTTGTAATATCTTCACGAAGAGCTGAAAGGATTAGTGGGTCTACATTTAATTTTAAAGTTGTCTTATCAAACATACTTGGGGCCTCATACTTTCTTGTCATATCTTTTGCGGCTCTTTTAGCAAATACTAAACTTTCTAATAATGAGTTACTAGCAAGTCTATTCTTACCATGAACACCATTACATGCTGTTTCACCAACAGCATATAAGTTAGGCATAGATGTTTTACTGTTTTCATTGACTTTTATACCACCCATGAAATAGTGCTGGGCTGGTACAACAGGAATACATTCTTTAGTTACATCATATCCTTTATCTAAGCAGTACTGAACAATGTTAGGGAAATGCTCCTTTAGTTCCTTTTCACCAATAGGTCTTAAATCTTCTAAGACATAATCAGTACCATCTTTTTCCATCTGTTTCTTAATTGCCTCAGAAACAACATCTCTAGGTAATAATTCATTAACGAAACGATTACCATTTTTATCATATAATAACGCACCTTCACCTCTGACACTTTCGGAAATAAGGAAACGTCTTTCATTATCATCACTATAGAAAGTTGTTGGATGAATCTGTACATAATCCAAATGTTCTGTTTCAATACTGTATTTCTTAGCAAGATCAATGGCATCACCTGTTAAATGACGGTAGTTAGTAGAATTCTTATATTTACCACCAATACCACCAGTTGCAAGTACAACAAAGTCTGCATAGATATCATATTCTTCATCACCTTTGCGTACTTTACCACCAACACACTTACCATTTTTAACAATTAAATCAGTCAAAGTGACATATTCTTCAATAGTGATATTCTTTCTTGTCTTGGCTTCTGCATAAAGCTTACTAGTGATTTCTTTACCAGTAATATCTTCATGATAAAGGATTCTGTTAGTAGAATGAGCACCTTCCCTTGTATATTTAAGGTTTCCTTCTTCATCTCTAGCAAAATCAGTACCATATAATAATAAATCATCAAGTACAGCACGAGAACTTCTAATCATTAATTCTACAGAAAGAGGATTATTTTCATAATGGCCAGCTCTTAGTGTATCTTTAAAGAAAGCATGATAATCACTTTCATCCTTAAACATACAAATACCACCCTGTGCAAGAAAACTATCACTTTCTTCTATACATGATTTAGTAATCATATGAATATTAAGGTTTCCAGGTAATTTAAGGGCACAATATAATCCTGAACATCCAGTACCTACAATAAGAACATCTGTTTTTTTACTCATTTTTAGTCATCTCCTATTTAGCAAGTTCAAGCATTCTTTCTAATGGTGCTTTTGCCTTATTCATAAATTCTTCATCTAAGAACACTTCATTTTCACCAGTTTCTAATACATGAATAATCTTTTCTAGTGAATTAAGTTTCATATTAGGACATACCTGAGTTCTTACGACATTATAAAGCTTCTTATCAGGTGCCTGATTTAGGATTGTGGCATAAACACCATCTACTGTACCAACAATAAATTCCTTTGCATCATTACCTAAAATATAATCAATAATACCTGATGTACTACCAATATAATCAGCTTCTTCTAATACTTCAGGTTTACATTCTGGGTGAACAGCTACTAAAGCGTCAGGATGTTCTTTCTTGGCATTTAATACATCTTCTTTAGTCATAATATGGTGTCTTGGACAGAAACCACTATTTAAGATAATATTCTTATCTTTAACCTGAGTTGCCACATAGCTTCCTAAGTTCTGATCAGGTATAAAGAAAATATTCTTGTTAGGTAACTTATTAACAATCTTTACTGCATTTGAACTAGTAACACATACATCACTATAAGTCTTTATTTCTGCAGTAGAGTTGATATAGCAAACAACAGCTAAATCATCATACTTTTCTCTCATTTCTTTAATCTTTTCTATAGTGACCATATGTGCCATAGGACAATCAGCATGTGCATCTGGCATATATACATGCTTAGTAGGATTAAGTATCTTAGCACTTTCTCCCATGAATTCTACACCTGCAAATACAATCTCATCAGCATCTGTTTCTGCTGCTTTTTTTGCAAGATAGAATGAGTCACCAATGAAATCAGCCGCTGCCTGTACATCTGCATCCACATAATAGTGAGCTAATATAACAGCATTCTTCTCTTCTTTAAGCAGATTGATTCTATTCATCATATCCATAATTTAATCCTCTTTTTCCAACTTTTCCTAAATTAAGCGCCTATCTCTTTTTACGCTGTGCATATGCTATCATTGTTGTTGACAGATGTCAAGACACATATGTTGACATTGTAAAAGAAATATGTTCAACAAATATTACAGTATGGTTATATGTAATAGATTACAGTTTTTTCATCATGGAAATATGCTCTTAATGCAAAAAAGAGATTATAACAAGTCAGTTACAATCTCTTGAGGATTTTTAATTATTTTTCATGTTCTTCATATATACCAATCAATAGTAGTATCATAGCTTTACTTATTTGCATATATTTTCCAAATGGATTGATGACAATTCCATTTATCTCTTCTAAGTCAAGTGCTAATCTTAGAATTGATAGGATGGATTGATTGATCTGAACATTGCCACAAGAACCTTTATGCATCTCTTCTGTTGAAGTAAATACACCTAGCCACTCTATACCACTTGCATCTTTGGCTGTTTCCATTTTAAGTTTGACATCATGATCAAGAGCAAATGTGTCACCAATGCTTATACTATTGATTTGTTCTTTTGATAAGAATGGATTCTTAGTAATATAAGGAACAATAAATTCTCCACCCTGATTCATTGCATTTATCATCATATTCATAAATAGTATCATACCTTCTTTATCATTATGAACATAATATTGATTGATAGCTTTTTCAATCATCTGATTTGTATTAGGTGAATCATCTTTTCTAACAAGACTATAAAATGTATCAACAACATCTCTCATATCTTTATTGATGCGATTTCTACATTCAGATCTTAGTGCTTCAGGTATTCCAAAATAGGCTTCTGCAATACTTCCTGTAATAGCACCAAGTGTATCTGTATCTCCACCTAGAGATACTGCATTTCTTATTGTATCTTCAAAGTCTTTTGCTTCAAGAAAAGCAATGATTGCTTCTGGGACGGTTTTTTGACAAGTTTCATGCATATGAAAGCTAGGACGGATTTCATCAAGTGTTCTATTTAAATCATAATGAAATTCATTTTCAATATACTTTTTGATTTCTTCTTTTGATGAACCATTTCTTGCCATAAATATCGCACTCGCAGTCGACTCTGCACCCTTAATACCTTCTGGATGATTATGAGTTACATTTGCAGTTGCTTTTGCGACAACTCTTGTTTTTTCAAGGGAATCATAAAGCCATCCTGCAGCTGATACTCTCATTGCAGAACCCTTTCCAAAACTATTATAAGGCTCAGGATGACGTGCTGTTAACCAGCATCTAAAATAACCTCCATATCCTTCATGAGGATATCTTCTTCCCCATGATTGCATACTTGTTATAACAGCATCCCCAATTTCTTTGACTGTTGCATCCTGGCCTACTTTAAGTAACGCCTCACATACAGCAAGAGTCATGACTGAATCATCTGTAAAATGAGATCTTCTACTAAATAATTTAAAATCCTTTGTTTTATCTCCTCTATCAAATTCAAATGGACAACCAATAATATCTCCTAAAATTGTACCATACATAATATATTCCTCCAATCTTTTCTTATTACAATATCAGTATAAATGAAGCGGAAAGATATATGGTCGCTTTGAAAGCGACATTTAAAAAACGTCGATACATGAAGTACCGACGTCATTTATGCTCCAAGAGTTTCATTGGTATATTTGAACAATGTGATGTTGAGTTCCATAATATCATAGTGTTTGTCTATGATTGCTTTTTGTACAATTAGATCTACTTCACTACTTGGACTAAATGCCCAATCTGCTCTTGCAAGTAGATCTTTTGATTCTTCTAGATTAAGCTGTAATGCGATACATAATGCAAATACAGTTTTCTTTTTAGGATGATAATTCTTATTGCATTGAATTTTAGAAAAAAGTTTTCTATCTAGATTTGCTCTTTTCCATACGTCTTTATTATCTAGATGCGCTTTGTCTATTAATTCAAATAATTTATCATGAAATGAAGGACCAATATTTGCGAGCTGATCTTCTAAAGAAGTATTCGATAAATGTAGAGATGGTTCTTCATGAAGCGTAGAGTTAAATAAAGAACGAAGACGAGCACTTCGTCTGTAGCTTAAAGGATACTCATTGATATGACTTTCTTTGACATAGTTTGCATCAATATAAGAATCAATTTCTCCTACAATCTGACTCGATAATTGAAAAGAGGTCTTATCAAATACAACTAAAATAATTTTTAATTACCCATAATCAACAGGTAAATCCAATTATTGAAATCATTTTTTATATAAATGCCAACAAAATTGAAAGTGTCATTTCATATTTTGATAATTGCCTGTGGAATATGGGTATTCAAAAAATAATTTCTATTTCATGTTCTGTCAAAAATTGACGGAATACAGAGACTGCAATGTGCAAAGCCTTATCTTTTGGAAATTCATATACACCTGTTGAAATAAGAGGAAATGCGATACTTTGACATCCTAATTCTACTGCTTTTTGTAAAGGTAGACGATAACATCTTTCTAGTATTTCAAGTTCATGATGATTTCCATCAATCCATACAGGTCCTACTGTATGAATAATATATTTTGCGTTGAGATTATAAGCTCCAGTGACAGCAATATCTCCTCTTTCAATGGGGCCAATAGTCTTTCTTTCTGCAAGAAGCGCTTCTTTTCCTGCTGCTTCATATATTGCCAGATCTGTGCCACTGACACATTTTGGTTTTGGATTTGCTGTATTAACTATGATATCAGCTTCTACTTTTGTGATATCATTTCTTACTATCTTAAATGCCATAAAAGTTTCTCCTTATTTTCTTTACATTATAATTCATAAGATGTCACCAATGTACTTATAAGCGAATGTTTTAATGGTTGACATCTCTTGATGATGTTCTTTTAGTAACGTATCTGGACAATCATAGATACCAAAGTCTTGAGTAATTCCTTCACTTTGAATATAGGTATTATTTCTATTGAAGTCAATTATAGGGTGTTTGAAATATTTCACTGCAATACCATAACCACAAAATGGACCAGTACATTTAGCAAATCTATTCTGAAGTTGTTTAAGATATGCTTTGTCTAAAATAAATCCTTCTAGTTCGTACCATCGATTTTCAAGGTAAACTTCCACCCAGCTGTGAAATATATTCTTAGGTGCACTATGATATACAATACCTGTCGTAGCTCCTTTTTGCAGTTTCTTATTAATAGTAAAGCCATGTATTCTACATGGAATATCACAGGCACGTAGCAATGCCATAAATAGAGTTCCTTTAGTATTACATTGACCATAGCCATCGGCTATTACTTTTGAAGCAGGTATATAATCATCACTATTATAGCCAAATAAGATTTCATCTCTTACATAGGAGTCACAATCTTTAGTTTCTGTAGGACTTAATATAAGTTCTTCCGCAATCGTAGTTGATTTCACTCTCATTAAGCTATCATAGATATTTGATTTACCAAGCAAGTTTATTCCACCGTGCCATACGATTTCTTGATCAATGACTGCAAAATAAGAATCTAAATCAGGATACACTTCTACAAATACACCATTACCATATAATAAATCTATGAGATTATTTGTATAAGGTTCATCTGTCTGTTTGGTGAATACATTGACTGAAACACCCTTTTCTTGTCTATCTTTAATTAAATCAATAAAAGATAATACTTTCTTTTCATTTAATTGAGGACTAGAGATAATGATGCTTTTATTTGATTCATGGATATCTTGTCTAAATACTTCTAAATAATCATTATAATTGTAAATGTGATTCACGTTTTGTTTATTGTCTACAAGATCAGTAATCACATCAAAACCAATCTTTCTATAAGCAGATAAGCGTTTCTTATACATATTATTAAAATAATGAATATGAGAATCTACATAATCATAGACAATCGCACTTTTTTAATACTTATAATCTCTATTGATTCTTCCTAAGAACTGATCAACTAAAGGTTCACCAGATACAGGAGAAGTTAAAAATAGTGTATCGAGTCTAGGTACATTAAATCCTTCACCAACTGATTGAGATGTCGCAACAAGTATAAAAGGTTCATCATGAGAAAGTGCTAATATTGTTTTTCTTACTTCTTCATTTTCTTTTAATGTATGATCACCATAAATAAGATATGTATGATCTAGGACATTCTTCTTAAGTGATTCATACAATAATTTAGCATGATCTTTATAGCGTGTTAATACGATAGGTGTTCTATTTTCTTCAATACACTTCTTTATATTAGAAATAATCATATTATTTCTATTTTCATATTTAGAGATAAACGCATACACACTATTAAGATCATTTTTAATATCACCTAACGCCATTATTCTTGTGAATCGTAGATAGACATGATGATCAATAGATTGTTTTTCTATTCTTTCTTTGCTTGTATATTGATGTCTAATTGGACCTAACTGCATATAGACTTTCTTTTCAAGTCTGTCTATTCTTTTATCGTTCGCAGAAACACCATAGATATATTTAGAATTAATTTGACGTAATACATTTTCAAATACATGAGAGGCACCATGATGACATTCATCTACTATCACCATGCCGTATTCATGATTTAAACGACAGTTGCCTTCATTGTCATAAATAGAGTTGACTGATACAACATCTATGATACCAGTTAAAGTATTTTTACTTCCATGTAATACACCTATGAGATCTTTTCTTTGTTTCTCTTTACCTGTTTTTGTTTTATACACAGGTAGATCTTCGTTTATTTCTAAAAAGCGATGTAATTCATCTACCCATTGGTCTATTAGTGAAACACTTTGCATAATAATGAGTGTATTGACTTTTCTTTAAGATATTAAATAACTAGATACAACAGTCTTACCGAATGCAGTCGCTGCATTTAAAACACCATTGTCATAATTTAATAAATCAGACGCGGCAGTCAGCTGTTCATCTCTTAATTTTCCAGTAAATGATACATTAATAGGTTTTCCCTTTTCTCTCTTATCAACAATTTCATACTCAATATTTGATGAATGGCACTTATTAAGTAGTGTTTCTAATAATCCTCTTGGGATTTTTATATAGTCGTTTATGTCTTCCCCTAAATAGATAACTCTTGGCTGATTCCAATTAGAAAATCCTAAGTTATGATTCTTATAGAATATAAGATTATCAAATGCAGATAATCGTCCGATCTGGTTTTGGATTCGTGGCTGAAGATTAAGTGTATCCACGTAGATACCATCTGCAAGGACAATAGAGAGTCTTTTTATCACATCTTCACTATGGAAGTTTTCATCCTTTTTCCATGGCTTAATTCTTTTTCCTAGATCCATTGTAAGAAGAGTTTGAGGGATTGAAAGTTCTTCTTTCCATTTATAGATATGTTCTTCTATCTCATTTTTAGATAATTGATGAACTGTTGTTAGTAATTTCCATTGATCATAGTAAGGATTCCAGTTTTCATCTACAAAAGCACTATTACCTTGTCTTAATGCCTGTCCTTGAAGTGGTAATGCAACAAGATTACCTAAACCTTCACTATGATCTTGAGTAGGAAACATACGATCATAATATCTAAATGATTTGAGATTAATAGATTGAGATCCTTTCTCAATGAGTAGTAATCCAAATTCTCTAGCAAGAGAGACAGGTACAAATCCTTAAAGAGAATGCCCCATTTCCTGAACGTGAGCGTTCTATTAATGCATCAATACCATTTTCATGACATATTTTTCTAATTGCATCAATTTCATCTTTCCAATCATTATTTTCACTATTCTTATTATTATGATTATCAAAATCAAAACTATGAGTTTACATGTATCATCTTCTAGTAAAGGATATAATCCAATGACATCTGTACAATTGTCTTTGTAGCCTAATAAGTGATCCTTGCCTACTTCTCTATCTAATGCTTTCCACTCTTTATAAGGACACTTTTGACAGGACACACCTTTTTGACTATTTTGTTTAGGACAATATTCTTTCCATTTATTATAACATTGTGGAAAGTATCCTCCCTTAGAACCTCTTAATGCATATACATCTCTTCTTCCTTGAAATAAAGTAAGAAAGTAAGCTACAAGTTTATCATAAATATAAGTATCCTTGATACATACACCCTCATTTATAGATTGGGTTGTCATTTCTTCTTTTTAATCATTAAATGTAATATGAGATTTTTTAGAAGTTCTTTTAATTCTTGATTTTCTTCTTGGAGATGTCTAACCATCCTTCTTAACGATTCTAAGTTTTGTCCTTCTAGATTCATTGTATGTCTCCTTAACTGTTATTTATTCCATTATAAAAGGAATAATGATAAAAATCACTATTCCTTCTCAATAATATTTCTTATATCGTCTAGATGATCCGCAAAATAGATACCCTTCTGTTTCTCATGAGTTGATAATCCCATTTCTATCATATGGGACATAAGTTCTTTCATACCCCCTATAATAATCATTTAAATTATAGAATATGCAAGGTGCATTAAGTTGTTTCAATGAAATCTTAGACATGACTTCAGATATTTCTTCTAGTGTTCCTGTACCACCTGGAAAGGCGATAAAGGCATCTCCTAATTCTATCATTTTTGTTTTTCTTTCTGTCATATCTTTAGTAATGATTAACTCTGTTAAGCCATCATATTGTAGTTCTTCATCAATAAAGAATTGTGGTTCTATTCCAATGACATCTCCACCTGCATCTAATACACTTTCTGCAATATATCCCATTAATCCTGATTTTGATCCCCCATAGATGAGTGTATGATTGTTTTCTCTAATCCATGTACCAAGTTCTTTAACTGCATCCCTTAATACTGGATCATTGCCTCTCAAGGCACCTAAATATACTGTAATGTTCATATGATTCTCCTATAAAAAAAAACAGTGAAAATTAAGTTTCACTGTAAGTCTGTTTCTATCTAAAGAAATATAGTTTATAAAGTCAATAATTACCAGATACCCATCACATGCTGCATAAGTAATGAGACAATAGTAATACCACACCAGCATGATGCACCTACTAATAATGGTTTACCGCCTGTTTTAATTAAGTGAATGACATTACTATTAAG
>ENA-OPCP01000929-OPCP01000929.1-human-gut-metagenome-genome-assembly--contig:-NODE-929-length-21279-cov-10.386119_pt1 | contig 21279 bp, 18 predicted proteins | sample MGYA00241563_ERZ501477 | MGnify/ENA primary metagenome ERZ501477 (study PRJEB25962, sample SAMEA2042572) | human gut metagenome | biome: human gut; feature: human-associated habitat; material: faeces... | reverse complement strand
CATGGCGGTAATCGTGCCTTTCACCCAAAGGGCGGCGTAGATATGCACCATGATAACCACAATTAACGCCACTGCGGCAAATGAATGCAGCATTAACGCGAATCGGATCACCGGGATTGAGAAAGCAGGCGCAAAATAAGGACGCCAGATAATCACGCCGCTCACCAGCAGCAGCAGGCCGCCCATCACCAGCAGACGCAGCACCACGGTGGTCACCACCGGCCGCAGCAGGCGCCGGCTCAGGCTCAGGTGTGGTTTTAAGCTCCGGAACGGGTCCCGGTTCGGGCATCGGCTCCGGTTCAGGCGCGGGAGCGGGTTCGCGTACCGGCTCCGGTTCGCGGGCCGCCTTGGCCTCGGGCGCAGGCCTTGCCTCGGCGCGGGCCTTCGGCGCGGGGGGAGCGGGGAGGTCGAGGTCCTCCGGCTCCGGCGCGGCCGGCGCGCGCGGGGGAGGAGCCCCGGCCTCGAGGCGGGATATCCGCGCGATGAGCTCCGGCAGCCCGGCGCCCGTGCCGGGGTCGCAGAGCGATACGAGACATATTTCCACCGCCGTGCGCGGCGAGGGGTTGTCCTTGAGCGAGACTATGGCCTCCTGGGCTCGCTGCATGTTCCTGAGCAGCTCCTCGCGCGTGAAGGCGCGGGAGAAGGCCGCGAGGGTCTTGGTGTCGTAAGCCCCGGAGAGCAGCGAGCGGCCGCCCTTCGGCGCGAGGCCGAGCAGCAGCACGTCGCGCATGAGCGCGCAGAGGTCGGAGAGGAGGGAGGCCGGGTCCTTGCCGTCGCGCCAGAGCTCGGCAAAGGTGTCCAGCGCCGCGGCGGAGTCGTGCTTCGCGACGGCGGAGAGGATGGAGGCGACCCGCCTGTTCCCGGCGAGACCCGTGGCCTCCAGCACAGTGGCCTCGTCTATGACGGGCGCGCTGGAGCACTGGTCGAGCAGGGAGATGGCGTCGCGCATGCCGCCGTCCGCGAGCCGCGCCAGCAGCTCGGAGGCCTCGTGCGTGAGCTTGAAGCCCTCCTGGGAGGCGATGTAGTCGAGGTGCTTGGAGATGACCTCCACGTCCAGGCGGCGGAAGCTGTACCTCTGGCAGCGCGAGAGGATGGTCGCGGGCACCTTGCGCAGCTCGGTGGTGGCGAGGATGAACATCAGGTGCTCGGGCGGCTCCTCGAGTATCTTGAGCAGGGCGTTGAAGGCCGCGATGCTGAGCATGTGGACCTCGTCGACGATGTAGACCCGCTTTTTGACGCTGGCGGGGGAGAAGATGGCCTCGTCGCGCAGGGCGCGGATGTTGTCCACGCCGTTGTTGGAGGCGGCGTCTATCTCCACGACGTCGAGCACCGTGCCGTCGTCGATGCCGCGGCAGGCGGCGCACTGACAGCAGGGGTTGCCGTTTACGGGGTGCTCACAGTTCACGGCCTTGGCGAGTATCTTGGCGCAGCTGGTCTTGCCCGTGCCGCGCGTGCCTATAAAGAGGTAGGCATGCGAAAGGCGGCCGGAGGCGACCTGGGCCTTCAGCGTCTCTGTGACCTGCTCCTGACCGCAGACCTCGTCAAAGGTGCGGGAGCGGTATTTGCGATATAAAGCCTGATAGATAAAGCCCCACACCCTTCAAATAATCAATGTGCGGCGCTTTGCAAGACTGCACACCCTTGATCGAACACACGACACGCCCGTTACCCGAGCAGCCAGCTCGGCCCCGGCGGGCCCACGGCACACGGACTGACCCGCTTAATGCTGCTCGGTTCCCCGCCTGACATGGTTCACGGGGGTCCGTTGCGCGGGACCGGGGCTTCAACGCCGCTTACCTGGGGCAGACGGCACATCGTATATCCTCTCGTGGGAATCCATCCCTGCTATAGCGGATTGCAGGTTACAGGGCACCGCTGGCTCCCCGACTGGTGCAGCCTTGCAAAGGGCCGCGGGAGTATTCTACTACAAAAACTTATTTTAATCAATATTGATTTTAACTCTTTACAAATTCGCAAAATGTGCTATAATGTTCAAGCGCTTGGGCCTGTAGCTCAGCTGGGAGAGCGTTCGGTTCGCATCCGAGAGGTCGAGAGTTCGAGTCTCTTCAGGTCCACCAGAAAGTAATCGGCACTGGCTCTTGGAGCAGTGCCGATTATTATAATAAGCGTGGGAGGGGCCAGTATGGCGGATTATAAGGCAATGTATTATCACCTGGCTGGGCGCATGGCGACTGCCATAGACGCGCTGGAAGCCACCACTAATGCGCTGGTCGAAATCACTGAGAAGCTGAAACTGGCGCAGCAGACCACGGAGGAAATGTTCATTTCCGCCGCCGACGACGATGAGGATTCCCCGGAGAACTGATTAGCGCAGGAGAAGAAGCTGCAAATCGCATAAATACTTACCAACGAGCGCCTCGCACGCAAAATGAGCGAGGTGCTCGTTTTTTTGCTTGCGTGCTTATAAGGCCGTCGAGCGACGCCTGCGCTTCCTCCTTACGGGCCTGCGCAGCTCTGAGCTTGTCGGCGGCGTCGGACATGAGAGAGTTGAGCAGCTGGGCGTTGAGCGGGCTTTCACCGCGGATGACCTTGATGGTCTCCGCGCGGTAGTCGTCCAGCTCTTTTATAATGCCGTCTATCTCGTCCTCTACCTGCTCCAACCGTATACGAGCCAGCTCGATCTCACGTTCGCGCTGCCTGCCAATGATTTCAGCCTCTGGCGCGGCGGCGATCTCGGCAAGTTTCATCCGCACGACCTGTTCGACCATGGAATCCACCTTGGGTACGGAGTAGCCGGACTGCCCGTCGCATTCGCCTGGGTGCCGGACATTGTAGTGGCACTGGTAACGGATGTACTTGGCCATCGGAGTGCTCCTGTTCTTCTTGCGCCCGCTGGTCGTGAGCGTCAGTCTGTTGCCGCAGTGTGCGCAAAAGATGTTGCCGACGAGCAGGGAACTGCCCTTACAGTTGCGAGGGACGGAGCTGCGAGGCATTGTGCGCTCGCGCATTATCTGCTGGGCGCGTTCAAAGGTGGTATCGTCGATGATGCGCAGCTCCTCCAGATACGCCGACCGGCTGTCGCCGTTCTTGATGATGCCTGTATACATCACGTTCTTGATGATGCGGTTGAGCGTGGTGTTAGGGAAGCCCTTACCGTCGCGGCTGTGTATACCTGACTCATGGAGGTATTTGCATAGCCTCTGCGCCCCATAGCCCTCGTCGACGTACTTGCGGAATATGAGCCGCACGATCTCGGCCTCGTCCTGGTCGATGGCCAGGTCGCAGACCTCGCGGTTGCGCTTGTTCACGCGCCCGCGCTTTTCAAGGTGGTAGCCGAAAGGCACTGTGCCGCCGGTGTAGAGACCCGCTTCCGTCATCTGACCGAGGCGGGTCTTGACACGGATGGAGGTCTTGATGCTCTCGCCGGAGGCCTGCCAGTAGCGTATGTAGTTCATCAGCTTGTCGACGTGATTGTCGAATCTCTGCTGGCCCTCAGTGGCGCTCCAGACCTCGATGCCGTTGCGGACGAACTACTCCACAACGAAAGGAGTCTCGTCGTCGCGGCGTCCAAGGCGGTCAAACATGAAAACGAGCAGGATGTCGAATTTCCCATCCACGGCGTCGCGCTGTATCTCCTGAATGGCGTCGCGGTCCCGCGCTGAGACCTTGAAGCCGGAGACGCCTTTTTCGGAGAGTTCACGCACGATGCTCCAGCCTTGAGCCGCAGCAAATTCGCGGCAGCGCTGTTTCTGCATGGGTATGTCGTCCTTTTCAACCTGACCTAGAGTGGAGACACGGTAAAGGCAATAGACACGCTTGGGGGAATAGTAAGTATCGTAGTTGTTCATCATACACACCTCATTTTGATGTGTCTGATCTTTGCTGCCTGTCCGCAATATGTGATTTTCAAGGTGCTCTGCCGACATTATCTCACACTCTGCCCACGGCGGCAAGGTTGTCTCGTTTGTAAGAATTGAGCAGGATGCCCCTGATATTTGCGATGACGGCGTCCTTATCAGGACAGTCTTTGTATTTCACTCGTACTATGGCGCCATCAAGTATGCAAATCTGCTCGCCGGCAGGATTAATGGGAGCAGAAAGCGAATTTGTATTTCTCATATTTTTCGCTCCTTCATATAATTTCTTGCCCGCCGTATTTGCCACGCCCCCCGGCGGTATGGGGATACAGCGAGCCGCCTCTGGCGAGGCCGTCATAGCTCCACAGTGCCGATTGCCGTACACCGCAGGGCTGCCCCCAAGTCCTCGGGAGCGCGTGAGCAAGTACCTTTATCACCCGCGCTTTCATTGCGAAGCGGCTTGCCAAAGCCGTTTTTGGGGCCGCGTTCATCGCTCAGGCTTACGCCGTCATTGCGCCGCGCCCCGCGTCGCTGACCGTCTCCAGTCACGCAGGTTCTGTGCTCGCTGTACCGTGTATTCAGTTGTAAAAGACTCTCAAGAAGTATTGCTTCTCACTATACAGGCAGTGGGAAAGACGATTTGGCAACGCTTAACTCAAATTTTTTCTAATTCGTGCAATATGACGACTGATATTCTGATGTGAGCACGAAAAAACTTTGGCTGCCTCCCTATAAGACTTGCCGTCAATCACAATTTGCGTAAGCAGCTCCAAATCTGCGTCTGAAAGCCCATGCAGCCGCTCGACTAACTGCGGGTCGCTTATCTCATCGAGCCAGCTATAGCGCTCTGCGGGCGATTCAAATGCCTGAACATAGCAAGAGCCGCAGGCCGTCTCCAACGGACGCCTGCGGCTCTCGTACGCTCTGTCGCGGTTGAATTGTTCGAGGTCGAAGCGGCGCATCTCCTCGATGTCGTCCTCGCTCATGCCCTCTTTCCTGTACCAAAGTTCCTTGCGCTTCCATTCAGCGTCAAATCTGTGCTTCTCTCTGGCGTAGTTGTATGCCATTAAAATGACCTCCTGCTTTGATTTGGATGGGATCAAAACAGGAGGTCAGGGGTATTTAGCTATGTAGCACTGCCAGCGCCTAGGGCGCATTTCCGTCTCCCTGACACTAGGTATTTACATACGTGGGTTAAGGGTGGAGCTTGAGCAAAATAGGCTTCAATTACTATTTGTGTTTTGCTCTACCATTTATTTCGCTCAATACGAAAATAAGAGTTCTTTATACACAAAAACCACATATTACATATACGCTATACGATTAGCAACCAGCAGTAACTAACTGTTGAAAAGCACTCCGTCTATGGAGTATAATAGGATAAATATAGGGAACTTGTAAAGAAACGTCAAAAACTGGTGCAAACAGTGTGCTACTCATTCTAGATTATAAAGATTGCGAACATGAGTTTTTGTCACATAAGTACGGCGGCCATACTGTATATCAGCATTTGTACACTCGATTAAGATCACAGGACGTGGAATTTATGGACATAAATGCGGAACATTTTATAGAAAAGCTATATTGCACAACGCGTGACAAACTGTTCCGCTATGCTTATCGCCTGATTGGTAGAGTGGAAAAGGCGGAAGAGCTGGTGCAGGAAGTTTTTGTGCTGGCTATGCTGCACAAAGAGGAGCTTTTGAGTCATGGGAATCCACAGGGCTGGTTGTTTGTTACACTAAAATATCAGATATTGAACGAGCGGCGCAGAAAAGAGTCAATATCTGAAGTTCCGTTGGATGATTTTTTTGCTTTGGAAGAAAAGCCTCCGAGTGAACCGCTTGAAACTATTCTCCCCAGAGAATTGGCAGATCTGGAAAAACAGATACTGATATGGAGATTTGAAGATCAAATAGATTATTATGAAATGTCAAATCGACTTGGTATTTCTCAAAATGCATGCAGGATCCGGGTATCAAGAGCGGTAGAGAAATGCCGGAAGAATTGGGACAAAAACTTTTAAATTATTTGATCTGTTGAAATAACTCACCCTTCTCAATACATATAAGGACAGGGATAGTGAGGGGGAGGAAGGAGGTCATGATGAGCTATCCTTTTGATGATAAAGAAAATGAGTTCAATAAAATCACCCGAGAACAGTTGGGCTCCATGTCTGTTGCCGAGCTTTTGGAGCTGCTTGAGAGCATAAACGAGACTATGACGGAGGATAACTTCGACGATGAACTCGTTGAAGCCTGCTTGGATGCCATAGACCGTAAGTCTCCTATGCCAGAGTATCCTTCAACGAACGAGTCGCTGAAGGCGTTTGAGGCCAAGCTCCATACGGCCGGCGGCACGGAGCCTGAACTCATGGTAAGGCGGCCCAGGCATAGGTTTGCCCGCGTGGGACTGATAGCGGCAATTGTGGCTGTGTGCCTTTTCTCCGGCATGATAGCAGTACAGGCAGCGGGGATTGATGTGTTCGGAGCCATTGCGAGTTGGACAGAGAACCTTTTTGGCTTTGGAGATATTGAAGACAGCATGGCAGCAGAACATTCTTCAAAATCGGCGGTAGCAGTCACAGATTTGGAATATATTGAGTCGTGGATCCCTACGCTTGGTGAGGAATTCTCTAAAAGCGAACCAATAGTCATGGAGGATGAACAGCCGGGAACACTGTACTATTCTTTGACGTTTGCTTTAGAAGATGACACGCTTGTGTTTGACGCTTTTTTGCGTGGTGAAGACAGCCAAAATTCATTGTATGAAAAAGATGGAAACAATGTAAAAGAAATTACTATAGACAAGGTCACGTTTTACATTTTTGAAAACAATGGTAACAGTATTGCTGCTTGGTCAATAAATGGCATTGAATTTAGTCTTGTCTCATCATTATCAACGGAAGAATTAGAGCTGATTATAATTGAGTCGTATGGGGGTAGATGATTAATGAATAAAACAAGAGTCCTATCAATAGTTTTGCTCATTGCTGTTGTTCTTGCCACACCTACATATGCTATAAGCGACAAGGCCAGCGACCAACTATTTCATTACAATGTCGATGTTACAACGAGTAATGGAAAAATTAATGTCTCAGCCAATGTGGTCGGTTCTTTGTCTGCTACAAAAGTAGGGTTAGAAAATATCTGCGTATATGAAAAGTCAGGATCAAGTTGGATTTGGTATGCTGAATTGTTTGAAGATGACCCTGATATGTCGGTAGATTCTCGTGCATATCTTGATACAATACAGATTGATATAACGCCTGGTCATTCGTATAAAGTTGATGTTACTATTTTCGCAGAGGACTCTGAGGGTAGAGACACACGTAGTTTTACACGATACATTTGAATGGTGTTGCTATTCTAAAACACACAGCCCAGCATTGGTTATAATGTACACCAATGCTGGGTATTTTTGTTTAAATTGATGATTTCGCAAAAGCTTGTGTACAATATGAAACATTAGGCTTTTTAATTTACGTATAAGTATTAAATGGAAAAATCAATTCAGCAATATTATACAATAGGGTGCATTTCCACCTGTGAAATCTTCTTTAATGCAAATTTATTATGTAGGAGGTGAACTATGAAGTTTTTAGGATGTGGTTGCCTGCTCATTGGTTTCATCTAACGTGATTTCAAGCACTTTATCGGTCTCAGCAGTCGGTATTCAAGAGGTTATCATGCATTCAAGATTGGACAACTCAATCGAGGCGGGCTTTATGTAGAGTTCAAGGAAACAGGTGACCATAACACTGAAGAAAGCATTTTGTTTGAGCAGTATTGGGGCCAAATAGTTCTGTAAAGAAAATGATAACAAGAACAAAAGCTGTAATCAAATTGTAGCCTAAATGGGAGGTTGTACTATGAAAAAAACATTCATAAAGATTATAGCCTTCACTATTATATTTTCACTCTGCCTTGCTAATAGTGCGCCAGCGCTTGCTGAAGGGGTGGTGGAACACACTGATATCTTGCAAATATACAACGATGATATGTATCAAAAAATATTTATTGGCAATACTAATTCGATTATGAATACCGGTGAGCCGTCTGTTACAAGTGAGCCGTTTGTTACATATAGCTATTCTATGCAAGAAACAGGTAATGGTGTTTATTCCACTAATCTGGATTTGTCTATATTGGGAACAGACATGAGCGTGTCTGGACTAGTTAGCGGAACATCATTTAATGGTGACATATATTACGAAGGAAAGCTGACTGGTGATGTTTCAATTAATGGTATATCATATTATGTAACCGCTGGTCTTCAAAAGAAAGGCTCTTCAGATGATATAAAAGTTGGACTAGTAATAACAGATTCTTTAACATCATCCGAAAGATTATTTATGTCATTTGGTTCGAACGTAATTACATACGGGGAACTCTGTCAGTTGGCTGCAAGCTGGCAAGAGCCAATGGAGTTGCAAAACAATAATGAAAATAATACAAACGTAGAACCAATGTCTGCTGATGATGATTATGTTAGAGTATCTTCGAGGGATATAACTCTAAGTTCAACTATTGCTGGCGAGGAAGAATACTGGTTTGCTTATGATAGTTTAAGAGGTGCACTGCTAATTCAATCAGACAGTTCTAGTATAAAGGATTATATGGAAAGCGTCCTTACCGTGGCATCAAGTTGTGATGTTTGTGTAACTTCTTTGAAATATAACATGTGGAGAACTAGCGGCAATGGCTATTTGGCGGGCTTTGATGAGTTGCCAATAAACATCGGAGGATCATCAACTAGTATAACTTCCACTGTTTTGAACGCGATTGTCGATGTTGTAACATATATCATAAATTTAAAATACCCTGCCGCTGATGATATACCTTGGTTTTTGCTCAACTGGCTAAGTGGTGGTTATGAGGATCTTGAGGGAACAATTACTAGTCATCAAGCCGGATCAAGATATGAGGTTTTGTATGATATCCCTTATCAATTGAATTATAATGTGGATGATGGTTATCTGCCTGTTACATATCAGTTTGATGCGGGTACAGGAGGCTCAACAATATATAGATATAATACTCTGATAGGATATAGAGTAGTAGCAAATACATCTTTAGGAGAAACGGCTGTTTTTTACCATGAAGCGGAATCCAATGACATTGGCTTTGCTTTTGACTAACTACAAATTCTTTTTTGGGATAAAATGAGAAAAAACAAGACTATCTCGCTCTGTGTCTTGCTTGTTGCCATATTATTGCTTTTAATCATCATTCCAACTGTAAAGTACTTTGAGGATAAATCCGTTGACGAGGAAATTTATAGAGTTATAAGCGAGTCAAAATTTCTGGGGTGGTGCCAGGCATTAGACGTAAATGATGCTGTTGCCACGATATATTCCTCCGAATTAAACGATTCAGCAATTATTCCAGATGCTAATATGGGCGAAATTGTTAATGAGCTAAATCATGTTGGCGTAGAAGATTTGAGTCTCCATGAATACTCAGGCATTTCATTGACCTATATGGTTGTTCGCATTACAGATGAAAATGGGTCATATTTATTTTATGTCTATTCAAACGATCTTGGCAACATACATGTAATATGTGATTTGCTGGAGGAAGAGCTGACTATGGCTGTCGATAAATATGATGATTTGGTATTGGAGAATGAATCACTCGGAGGATATATACAACGACTATCTGAAACAGTTTTGAATTAAACCAATGTAAGAAAAAGATATATAATGCATAAAGAACACATGGTGGATTCAGGTAGTCTTAGCAATCATATAATCATGGTAATTCTTTCCTTTAGAGCGCTTGCAGCGTCCCACTCATCCTTGCGCTGCAAGATAAAGGGTCACAAGTGAAGTGCAGATAAATAGTGATACAACGAGACATCGCGTGGTTGCAAGCCTAATATGCTCCGACTCGGACGCGTTTGCAACTTTAACCATCGTGCGTACCGACAACACAAATTTAATGTGCGTGTATGGCGAGCTGAACAATACAATTGAAGCTATCAATGAAGCATACCGTGAGTATTTATCTGAACTTGAGTAACTGAAAAATTCGACCAAGAAGGGAGATAAATATGGACAAAAGCTTTTCTGTCAAAGCTCTATCACTTTTTCTCTTTGGGATTTTTGTATCTGCGTTGTTTGTAACAGGTGCAAGCGCATTTAACCTTTCAAACGAAGGTAGTATCGATCCAACTCTTTTGTATGCCGTCAACGGCGGTGCGCCATGTGGCCACGACAATGTAGACATTAATGCAACTGTCGAATATGTATACAATGACGCTGATACTCATGATGTCTATACAGTATTTACTTATGAGTGTGAGATCTGTGGTACTTATGCGAGGCAAGCGTATGAAGGACAGTATTCCCATAATTACACTCAGTATGGCGCTACATGTAACGGTCAGCGTCAAACAATAACGTATTTTTGCCCGGATTGTGGCGGAACTAAGAATGAGCTTGTCACATGCCCCGGGGCGCCGCATGAGCCTGGACAATGCAGGTGGCTTCCTGTATAATATTACCGTAGACATATAAAAATTGCCGCGCCTTCTAGTTTCGTTGAAGGCGCGGCTGTTGGAATATGGAGGCGAGGCCATGCATGTTTTCTTGAAAAAGGCAAAACGCGAGCCCGTGTTCATACTGCTGGCGGTCATTTTGGCCCTCGCCTCAGCCTTTTCGTGCCTTGGCTTCGGGGCGTGGGAGAGCGCTATGCGGCAGGTGCGGAGCATCGAGGGCTCGTACACGACCATTGCCGTGCCCGTAGGCGCCCCGTCGAACCCCAACACCGGCGCCATGGAGTACATCACGGACGAAAACGGCGGCATCAGAGGAGAAACACATCTCGAGTATAATGAGGACGGCAGCGTCAGCTACCTTGACCCTGAGACGGATGAGGTGCTCCGCACGGTCTACCCCTCGGGCGTAATAATGGACGCCGCACGCAGTGCGCCGCAGGTGGTGAGCAGCTGCTCCGGCGCCGCAATGCGGGCGGAGCTCTCGGGCGCTGAGCCGCTCGCCTCCGGCAGCGTGGACAGGCTCAACTACAACCTCGGCTTCGACGAGTGGAACCACAATTTCTGCGTCCTCGCCGTGCGCTGCGGCGAGGTGATGGACATGGGAATGGAGGGCGGCGTTTCCGGAAACATCACGACCCTGGGCAGCAAGGATTACAGCGCCGAGCTCGAGGTGCTCGACTGCATCGCAATTTCGGAGAGCTATTCGCCGGAGGCGCTTGTCGGCTGCACGCTCACGGTGTTCCCTCTTTACGGCCAGAGCCTGTGCAGAGAGGACGGAACCTTTGTGCTCGAGGAGGGAAAGACTTACATCGTCCGGGGCTTTTTCAGCGACCTCAGAGTTGAGAGCCGGGTCGAATACCTCGAGGGCGAAAACGGAGACCTTGTGAGCACCGAGGTTCGCAGCGTGGATGACGACGGCCTCCCGCGCTACTTCTACTTCAGCCCCAAAATGCTCGACGGCGTCTCCGGCGCGCAGGAGACTGCGGATGAGGGCAACCCCATCCTCGCCGGAGCGGATAATCTGCGGCTGGAGCAGATGACAGAGCAGCACGAGGGATACTACAATGTCTACTACTGCGCCGCAGACGGCCAGCTGCCCTTCTACGCGGAGTACGAGGGCGACGTTGGCGGCTTCATGGCCTCGGACGAGGGCAGGGTCTGGCGCGAGGAGATCATCCCCTGGGTGGAGACGAACATAAACTCCGCCGCAGTGGTGCTGACGGACAACCTCTACACGCTCTACAACTTCAACTCCGGCACGGCGTCCATCCTGGAGGGCAGGGTCTTCGAGGCGGAGGAGTATGAATCCGGCGCCGCCGTCTGCCTCGTGAGCGCGGAATTTGCCGCGTATAACGGCCTTGCGCCCGGCGACAGGCTGGGCCTGGACTTCTACAACACAGGCTCGGCGCAGTCGGAGTACTCGATGTTTTCAACGGGCGGCACTATCACGGAGCTGACGAGCCGCACCCTGGTGATGACGCCGGAAAACCGCATTGGTTTTGAGCAGGAGTACGAGATCGTCGGCATCTACACCGCGCCGGAGTGGACGCCGGGGCAGCAGAGCTTCACCGCCGAGACCATATTCGTGCCCAAGGCCTCCGTGCCGGACGCGGAGCGGTATGAGAGCGACTATGCCTCCTTTTTGAACGCGCTCGAGCTGGAAAACGGTGCGTCGGAGGCGTTCCTGGAATACATGCCCGCACAGGGCATGAACGACAGCTTCATCTGCTTCGACCAGCAATACTCGGCGCTGGAGACCTCCATAGAGGCGCTGACGCAGAACTCGACGCGGCTGCTCGTGCTCAGCTCCGCGGTCTTTGTGCTGGTGCTGGCCCTGTATATGGCGCTCGCCATGCACAGGATGGGCGGTACGGCCAGAGCCATGCGGCTGCTGGGGCAGTCGGACAGGGCAGTGTTCCGCGAGATGCAGTTTTTCCTCGTGCCGGCGGCGTTCATTTCGGTCATACTCGGCGCGGCGGCTGCGGCGCTGGCCTTCGGCGACCTGACCCGGGCCATACTCTCGGAGAACATCGGCCTGAGCTTTGCCATGCTGCTCATCTGCGCTCTGGCGCAGTTTGTGATACTCGCGCTCTGCGGCCTTGCCTGCGCAAGGCGGGTCTCAAAGCGCCCGCTCATGACGGAAAAGAGGTGACGCGATGTCCGCAATGCACGGCCTCGCCCTGCGCTCGCTCATACGCAGGAGGGGCATAAGCCTGCTCTTGGCGCTGGTGGTGTTCAGCGGCATAGCCCTCTCGTCGGCGCTGGCCTGGTTCACGGCAAGGCAGGAGTCCGCGCTCGACGAAGTCGTGCGCGACACGCTGGTGCACTGCGTCGTCACGGATGCCAAGGGCATGTCGCAGGACAGACTGAACATGTACTCCGCCGAGGTGGAGAAGCTCACCGGCAGGCGGGAGGACGTGGGCTGCATGCTCGGCAGCTATGTGAAAAATGTCCGAGCAAAGGCGGGACTCGATCTCACATATCCTGTCGATTGCCGGGGCGTGCGCATCCTGAGCCTGGACTCGGACCCCGCGCTCTCGGCGCTCGAGGGCGTGACGGTCGAGTTCCTCGACGGCTGGGACGAGAGCGCCCTGGGCACGAGCGAGCGGCTCTGTCTTGCGCCGGAGGGCTTTGCCGAGCCGGACGAGGCGGGGGAGCTCCGGGTCGAATGTGTCGACACGCTTGGCGGCGAGTTTTCCCTCCGGGTCATAGGCTGGGTGCGAGGCGGCCCGGAGAACACGATCTATGTGCCCTTCTTCATGCTCCGCGGCGAGGACAGCGAGGTCTTTCCCACGGACTCCTGCTCCTTCGACATCGCGGACAACAGCCTGCTGGAGGAGAGCCGGGCGGAGATCTTCAGATACTTTGTCGAGCCCGCGCCGGAGAACGTGAACGACGGCATAAGCTGCGGCGTCATAATTCAGGATGAGGCCTATATAAGGTCCCGGGACGAGCTCATGAGCGGCATAAGGCTACTGGGGCTGCTGACGCCGCTGCTGCTGGCGGTCATGGCGGCGATAGGTTTCCTCTCGGGCTACCTGAGCGCGCGGCGGAGGATAAAGGAGTTCGCGGTCATGCGCTGCCTGGGCATGAAGCGTGGGCAGATATTCAGGTGGACCTTCGAGGAGTACGCCATACCGACGGCCGCCGGCTGGCTGCTCGGGCTCGGCTTCGCCATCCCGGCGAGCCTCTCGGTGGGCTCGGGGCCGCTGGTGCAGGCGCTGCTGCTGCTTTTGGTGTTCCTGCTCGGCACGGCGATAGCGATAGTGCGGATAACGGGCGTCAACGTGATGCGGCTTATGAAAGTGGAGGAATAGCGATGGAGATACTGCGCACGAACGAGCTCGAATACAGCTACCGGAACAAGTACCAGATCGTCAACGCGCTGCGCGGCGTGAGCTGCGGCTTTGAGAAGGGGCGCATCTATGCGGTCACGGGCCCCTCCGGCTGCGGCAAGACGACTTTTTTGAGCCTGCTGGCGGGCCTGGACGTCCCGACGGGCGGCACTGTGGAGTTCGAGGGGAGGGCGACCTCGGAGCTCGACAGGGATGAGTACAGGCTGGGCCACGTCTCGGTCATCTACCAGAACTTCAACCTCTTCGGCCACCTGACGGCGCTGGAGAACGCGGCTTACCCCTTGTACGTCCGCGGCCTGACCGCGAAGGAGGCCGAGGCGGCCGCCTCTGAAAAGCTGCTGGCGGTGGGCCTCACGCCGGAGCAATTCAGAAGGTACCCGAACATGCTCTCGGGCGGCGAGCAGCAGCGCGTGGCGATAGCGCGGGCCCTGGCCTCCGGCAGCGAGCTCATCCTCGCCGACGAGCCGACGGGCAATCTGGACAGCGAAAACAGCCGGAACATCATGGACATCCTCGTAAAGCTCGCCCACGAGGAGGGCCGCTGCGTGATCGTCGTGACCCACGACCCCGCCGTCGCCGGGCAGGCCGACGAGGTCTACAAACTCCGCGACGGCAAACTGGACGGGGAGTGAGTGCGTCGGCGCATCCTGCGGATGCTTGGTTTTGAGCCGGGACAGATTATCTGCCCCGGCTCTTTTTACGCTTGTGACTATCCCATAAAGATATTATTTCTGCTTTACATATCTGCGAAAGAGAGTTACAATTCAATTACTATCTCATAAGGATGTGAGTTCGTGCGCTCGGTGCTGCACATTGACATGAACGCCTGCTATGCCTCCATCGAGTGTCTCTACGACCCGTCCATACGGAACCTGCCGGTAGCGGTGGGCGGGGACGTGGAGGCGAGACACGGTATCATACTGGCGAAAAACCAGATCGCCAAGCGCTTCGGCGTCAAGACCGGCGAGGCGCTCTGGCAGGCAAAACAGAAATGCCCGGAGCTGCACATCGTGCCGCCGCACTTTGACCGTTACCTGCGCTTCTCCCGCATGGCGCGCGAGATCTACGCCGACTACACCGACCTCGTAGAGCCCTTCGGCCTCGACGAAGTCTGGTGCGATGTCACCGGGACGCAGAAGCTCCGCGAGCGCGGGCTTGAGGCGCTTGCAAATGAGATACGCGAGCGCGTCAAGTTCGAGCTGGGCATCACCGTCTCCGTCGGCGCGTCCTGGAACAAGATCTTTGCCAAGCTCGGCTCGGACTACAAAAAGCCCGACGCCGTCACCGTGTTCACGCCTGAGAACTACCGCGACAAGGTCTGGCCGCTGCCCGCCTCAGATTTGCTCGGCGTGGGCCGGGCGACGGAACGCAAGCTGGCCTCGCGCGGCATCCGCACCATCGGCGACATCGCCGAGGCCCCGCCTTCGATGCTGCGCGGTTTTCTCGGCAAATGGGGCCTAATTCTCCACGACTTCGCCACGGGCTGCGACACCTCGCCGGTGGCTCGCGCCGGAGACGAGGCGGTCATCAAGAGCATAGGCAACAGCACGACCACCCCGCGCGACCTCTGCTGCGACGAGGACGCGGGCATCGTCTACTGGATGCTCTGCGAGAGCGTGGCCGAGCGCATGAGGGAGTCCGGCTTCCTCTGCCGGGGTGTGCAGGTACACATCCGGGATAACGAGCTCGCGTCCTTCGAGCGGCAGCTGAAGCTCGAATCACCTACCTGCCTTGCCTCAACGCTGCACGAGGCGGCGATGCGGCTGCTGCGCGAGAATTGGGACTGGCACAAGCCCCTGCGCTCCATCGGCGTGAGGGCAACGGATTTACTCCCGGCCTCGACGCCGGTGCAGTGCAGCATCTTCGAGGACAGCGAGCGCCAGGAAAAGCGTGAGCGGCTGGAGCGCTCGGTGGACGACCTGCGCCGCCGCTTCGGGCACTACTGCGTGGGCCGGGCCGTGTGCGTGAGCGACCCAACGCTGCGGAACATCAGCCCGAAGGACGACCACGTCATACATCCGGTCGGGTATTTCAAAGCGGTCTGAGGTGAGGTATAATGTCCGAAAACAGGGCAAAGGTATATGTGGGCGTGGACGCGCGCTTCGACACGGACGGGCGCATCATGCCCCTGTCGATAACCTGGGAGGACGGGCGGGTCTACGGCATAGACCGCGTGCTGGATATGCGCCGGGCCGCGAGCCTCAAAGCGGGCGGGGCCGGGACGAGGTACACGGTGAGGATAGGCCGCAGCGAGACATACCTGTTCAACGAGGACGGGCGCTGGTTTGTGGAAAGGCGGGAGAGCTGATGTGCGGAAGATACTATGTGGAGCCTGAGAGCAGCGGCGAGCTGGAAAAACTCATAGCTGAAGCGAAGCGTAAATCTGACGAGGTCAAGACCGGCGAGGTCTTCCCCTCGGACACGGCTGCGGTCATAGCGAATAACCGGCAGTTGAAGCCGGCGGTGTTCCCCATGCGCTGGGGCTTTGAGCGCCGTGGCGGCGGCCTCGTCATAAACGCACGGAGCGAGACGGCGGCGGAAAAGCAGTTTTTCCGCGAGAGCGCGCAGCTGCGCCGCTGCCTCATCCCGGCGAGCTGCTACTTCGAGTGGGAGCGCCGCGCGGACGGCAAGGTGAAATATGCCATCCGGCCAAGGGGCAAAGAGCTGCTCTATCTCGGCGGCCTCTACACAAAGCCCGAGCCCGGAGCCTTGCCGCGCTTCACCATCCTCACGCGCAAAGCCGCCGACGGCATCAGCTTCATCCATGATCGGATGCCGGTCATCGTGCCGAAGGAAAAGGAGGCCGACTGGCTCTCGCAGCAGATGACGCTTGACGAGCTGCTGGAAGATGCGGAGACGGATATGGAGTATAGCGAGGAGAAGTCCCTCAGACTGCTTATGGGGAGCTGTATGACAGCGTCCAACTTATAATCACTCTTTGCCGACATAATCCCTCCTAAAATGACATCACCGGATGCAAACATGACGAGGGTACTGCGTTTGCATCCGATGGCGAAAATGCGTTATGTGACCCGATTGGGCGAGCGTTCGGTACGCATCCGAGAGGTCGAAAGTTCGAGCCTCTTCAGGTCCGCCAAAACGGAGCAAGCATTTTGGCTTGCTCCGTTTTTTGTTTTAGACTGGCGTTTGCAGCTCTATATTTCTTGCGCCGCTGCCGGGGATAGTGTAAAATAAAGTAACTAAACGGCGTACGCCGTTTTCGCATTGTTCCACAATGCGAATGACCCTTTGCAGTCCCGGTGGCCGTCACCTGGGCAGGGCAGCTGTGAAAAGGAGGAACTGAGAATTATGAGGAAGTATGTGTTTTAGGTCATCTTGGCACTGTGTTTGGTAGCGGCGCTGCTTCCCGGCATCCCTGCAGCGGCGGATGGTCACGGGACAAATCACACCTGCCTGTGCGGGGCGAAGAATTGTACTCAGACCGGCACCGGGCATGAGAAAATACCGGATGACGCCGTATGGGAAGGCATTGGGAATCGCGAATTTGAATCGGGCACAATAGGCGAAGCGGGTCATACCCACTACTATTATCTTACTGAGGATATTAATTGCAACTCTGGGTATTCTGGAATATATTTCGAGGGGAATGTTGTCCTGTGCCTCAATGGACATGATATAGATTTTTCTGGCGGCCAGAACCGCCTGGCCATTAAACCGATTGCAGATCGTGATACCAAACTCACTATCTGCGATTGCGACAGGACAAACCATAACTGTATTGTAGAATACAATGATACGTATAATAATAAAAAATACGATTACACCTATTATGGCGGCGCTATAAAAGGCTATCGATTAGACATATCTAGCGGCACTCTTAATCTATACAGATGCACCATAACCGGATCAAATAATGCAGCTGCTATCAATATGGCTAGTGGTACCACCTTAAATATGTATGACGGTGCCAATGTTTTGGGAAACAGCGTCAGAGATGACAGCGCCGTTTTAGTGAGGGGCGAGTTCAATATGTATGGAGGCCTGATTGCCGGCAACTATGCGAACTCTGGCGAATCCTACGGCGGCGGCGTGAGAGTTGGCGGTTCCAATACTGCGGCAACTTTCCATATGTATGACGGGAAAATACAAGATAACATGGCTGATAATGGCGGCGGCGTGTCTGTAACTGGCGGCAGCACTTTCAATATGCATGGCGGCACGATAGAAAACAACGCCACGCGCGGGGGCGGATGGCAGAATTATGGCGGCGGCGTGCTTGTCCAAAGCGGCACTTTCAATATGTACGGCGGCACAATAACAGGCAACCAGACCGGCACCGGCAACGGCGGCGGCCTTGCGTTGAGAGAGAAGACTCAAAGTACTGCCAATATCTATGGCGGTACCATCTCTAACAACACATCGCACGGTTATGGCGGCGGCATATATGTAAGCGGCAATACGCTACATATTCAACCTGGCAATGGAAAGATCAATATCACTGGCAACAAGGCACTCGATAATGAAGGGCATCAAACAGGTCGCGGCGGAGGCATGTATTTAGGGAATTTAGCTAACGGCACTTTGACCCTCGACCAAGTCAATATAAGCAACAATACAGCGGAAGACTGCGGCGGCGGCCTGTTCGTGAGCTGCAACGTGGATTTGGAGGATGGCGCTTCCATAACAGGCAATGGCGAAGGCTTGGTAAATGCAACTTCCTCCGCACACATGAATGGCGGCGGCGTTTATTTGGCTGGCGGCACGTTTAATCTTAAAGGCGGAGAAATAAGCGGCAACAATGACGTATATAATGGCGCCGGCGTGTATGTAGCCGGCGGCACGTTCAACCTCAACAGCGGCAAAATAAATGGAAATAAAGCGCAGGCCTACGGCGGAGGAGTGTACGTGGCAGGCGGTACGTTCAACCTCAACGGCGGCGAAATAAACAACAACGAAGCCTCCTTTGGCGGCGGCATGAATTACGAAGACGGTACAGTTAGAATTAATGAGGGCTCCACCATAAGCGGCAACACGGCCACTCGGGGCGCCGGAATTATGGTGAGTGGAGATAATATCACCATGAGTGGCGGCATTATCACCGGCAACAGAGCGAAAGGCAATCAATATAAGAATGGCGGCGGCGTATATATTGTACAGTATCCAAAGCAGGGGACGGGTGTGATTACCGGCGTCTTCACCATGACTGGCGGCAAAATCACCGGCAACACTGCTGACAAATATGGGGGCGGCGTGTATATCCAGAATAATGGCATATTCAACGTCTCTGGCGACGCAAATGTGACTGGCAATACCGTTGGGAACAGCGCTAACAACGTCTACCTGAGCGACACCAATGCCGTGCTGACTATCACCGGTACGCTGAGTGGGGCCAAATTCGGCATCACGGCTAACGCCAACAAGCCCTTCACCAGCGGTTGGAACACCAATATGTCCGGCAGCGATCCTACGCAGTTCTTTACGTCGGATCTTGATGACTGCTATGTCACCTTGTCAGGAGACGAGGTGGAGCTGCGCAATGGCTATCAGGTGTCCTTCGTGAAAAACGGCGGAGAGTTTGTGTCCGGCTATACGCCTAGCTATTCATATGATGGTAGTCAGGACGTACAGTTGCCGGGCGAGGATGACATCACAAGGAATGGCTATACATTCGGCGGATGGTACGCCAATGAGCAATTCACGGGCGAGCCCTGTACAGTGATCGCCAGCGGCTCTACCGGCCCAAAGACCTTCTACGCCAAGTGGACGGCAAAAACGTACAGAGTCACACTCGAGACCAACGGTGGCACGATAGTGGGCAGTGGCCTCACCGAGTACACCTGTGGCCAGGGCGCTGAACTGCCGACGAATGTCGAGAAGTCCGGCTATACATTTGCCGGGTGGTACGAGAACGACCGGTTCGAAGGGAGCGCGGTCACAGCTATCAGCGATACGGAGTACGGCGACAAGACATACTATGCCAAGTGGACGTCAAAGACGTACAGTATCACGTTCAATACCAACGGCGGCACGATAAATGGCAGCTACGTTACTGAGTATAGCTATGGCGAGGGCGCTGAGCTGCCGACGGATGTCGAGAAGTCCGGCTACACATTTGCCGGGTGGTACGAGAACGACCAGTTCGACGGGAGCGCGGTCACAGCTATCAGCAATACGGAGTACGGCGACAAGACCTACTATGCCAGGTGGACGTTAAAGACGTACAGTATCACGTTCAATACCAACGGCGGCACGATAAAGGGCAGCTACGTTACTGAGTACACCTATGGCGAGGGCGCTGTGCTGCCGACGGATGTCGAGAAGTCCGGCTACACATTTGCCGGGTGGTACGATAACGAAGAGCTCACCGGGAGCACGGTCACAGCTATCAGCGATACGGAGTACGGCGACAAGACCTACTATGCCAGGTGGACGGCGAACACGTACAGTATAACGTTCAATACCAACGGCGGCACGATAAAGGGCAACTACGTTACTGGGTACAGCTATGGCAAGGGCGCTGCGCTGCCGACGGATGTCGAGAAGCTCGGCTACACATTTGCCGGGTGGTACGGTAACGAACAGCTCACCGGGAGCGCGGTCACAGCTATCAGCAATACGGAGTACGGCGACAAGACCTACTATGCCAAGTGGACGGCGAACACGTACAGCGTCAAGCTCCACCTGAACGGCGGCAACCTGGCTGACGGCGTGAGCGATATAACCGCGTACACCTACGGGAACAGCATTGAGCTGCCTGACCGCAGCGAAATCGTGCGCAGCGGGTATATGTTCAGCGGTTGGTATGCCGATGAGGGCTTCAAGGACGGGCCGTACACGGAGATATCCAGCACCGACTCGGGCAACAAGGAATTTTATGCGCGGTGGACGATGTACAACATCCCCAACACGCACGCGATCACCGTTATAGACCCGGCGAACGGCTCTCTAAAGGTCAACCCGTCGAACGGCAGCGCGGGGACGCTCATCACCGTAACTGCGACGCCGGACAAGGGCTACGAGCTGGCGTACATCACCGTTGACGGCGAGCGCATCACCGGCAGCACCTTCCGCATGCCAGACCACGACGTCACCGTCTCCGCCTTGTTCGTCCCCGTGAGCTTCCCGTTCACGGACGTCAAGAGCGGCGACTGGTTCTATGACGCTGTCGCCTACGTCTACGCAAACGGCCTCATGGACGGCACGTCCGCGACGACCTTCGAGCCGAACGCGAACATGACCCGCGCGATGGTCTGGGCCATCCTCGCCCGCATCGACGGCGAGACCGTCACCGGCGCTGACTGGGCTTCCGCCGCCCGCACCTGGGCGATGGCCAGCGGCGTCTCCGACGGCACCGACCCGAACGGCCACGTGACCCGCGAGCAGTTTGCCACGATGCTCTACCGCTACGCGGCCGCGAAGGGCTATGACGTCAGCATCGGCGAGAGCACGAACATCCTCAGCTACGCGGACTTCGCGTCCATCAGCGAGTACGCCATCCCGGCGATGCAGTGGGCCTGCGGCTCCGGCATCGTCACCGGCGTCACCGAATCCACCCTCGTCCCTCAGGGCACCGCCACCCGCGCGCAGTGCGCCGCGATGCTCATGCGCTTCATCGAGGGCGTCAAATAACCTCACTCGGCACA
>ENA-OPCP01000924-OPCP01000924.1-human-gut-metagenome-genome-assembly--contig:-NODE-924-length-21347-cov-5.652733_pt1 | contig 21347 bp, 20 predicted proteins | sample MGYA00241563_ERZ501477 | MGnify/ENA primary metagenome ERZ501477 (study PRJEB25962, sample SAMEA2042572) | human gut metagenome | biome: human gut; feature: human-associated habitat; material: faeces... | reverse complement strand
TTCCAGAGGCTGCCCGGCATACGGGATCAGCAACGACTGTTCGCCGGGAACCTTGCCGCTGTCCCACATCGTAGCACGGCCGGCAGCGGCGTCCTTTTCCGTTCCGGCCACGACGATGCGGTAGGCGGTCTGCCGGCATCCGCGTTCGGGCGATACCAGTTGCCAACTGAAACGGGGCGACGGAGTTTCGATTCCGACCGGATCGGTCTCCTGCTCGCACTTGAGCGAGCCGAAGCCGGGGCCGGTCTGCGCCGCGAGCGGCGCGCAGGTTATTGCCATGAGCGTCAGCCACAGGGATGTCCGACGCGCAAAGGTCGTTTTTTTCATCGTTTCGGTTTGTTAGTCCGGGGATAAAAATAGTTTTTTTAGGCGGGATTTCCAACCGCCGGGACAACGGCTGCGACAGGCCGGACTGCCGGTGCGGGGCAATCCTTTGTCCTTATGGTCTCCCGGACGGTTCTGGCAAGACATCAGGCTCCGCACGTTGAGATCGGGAATCCGCACGACGCAGCCTGATTTTTCCGAGTACGGCGCCGGGAATGCCGCCCACGCATCGAAAAGCTGAAATATATCATGTCTTTCCCGTTACGGATTGTATTTTTCGTATATTCAAATGAAAATAGCAATCAGACGAAATGGAAATCAGGCGATACAAGTCCGTAGATTTAAGACAGATATCCCGGTTGTTCTATGAAACGGTCCACGCCGTGAACATAAAGGATTATACCAAAGAACAGATAAATGCGTGGGCGACGGGTCGTATCGACTTGAAGGAATGGGACGCCTCGTTTCAGAGACATATTACCTACGTCGTTACGGAAAACGATTTGGTCGTAGGTTTCGGAGATATCGATAGAACCGGATATTTGGACAAACTGTTTGTCCATAAGGATTTTCAAGGCCAAGGCATAGCAACCACAATATGTGACCGGCTCGAAAACGAAGCCGAAGTGGAATGCATCCGCGTTCACGCTTCGATTACGGCAAAATCTTTTTTCGAAAGGCGCGGCTACCGAGTCGTCAAGCGACAGGAGGTCGAAAGACAAGGCGTACTTTTAACGAATTATATCATGGAAAAGTATTTGGCTCTCCCGTAACTCGGTCGCATACGAATTCCCCGCGCTGTCTTCCGCCGGTAGTTCGTTATGCTTCCGCCGGGCCGATCGCTGTCGAAACCCCGGTCGTTCGAGAATCCTGCGGTTTCGGGGGGGGTGTACGGGATTTATTACCGGTTTGAGGTCACGAATACTTTGTTTCGGCTAAGGCGATAGCAATCTTATGTATATCGATGTATTCGATTGATATACTGACAAATGAACCTGATGAAAGATGGAAATGCCGTGCCTATGTCGTGTCTGTTAAAAACGAACGCTCGACTTATGAAAGGCCAAGCGTTTGAAATGTTGCTTTGTATCCCCCGACAGTTCCGACGCAGGTGAGTTCGCCGTCTTTGAATCTTGCGTATTTTACAGTAAATCAATCATATACAAATTTTATCCATGCGCGACCATTGCCGTTCGACGCATGGAAATGACCGATTCGTTTTACGTTGCAACAACTAATAGTTTATATGATGAGCAGTGTGAAAGCCGTCTTTCGACAAGACAAAACGAATTGCCGAGGCTTCCGTGTATCTCCGTAATTACCGTAAATCGATCTACAAAGGTATTCCCGGCTAGCGGTCTCGCCCGACGATTGGGACGATAAAACGGAAAAAGTCGAACGGATCGGTAATTATCGAACATGGAGATGCTGGATAATCGTCATAACGTTTACGAATGAAAGATAAGATAGCAAGAATGGGATTATCTTATTGATTGTCATAGCTAAAAAACATATTATTTTAATCAAGGCAAAGAATGATGATTTTCATGGCAGGACCAATAATTCGATGTCAAGCTGATATTGAAAGGACCGAATTCGATCTTGACAACGATGAGAAAGAAAAAACAAACCGGACCTTATCCTTATCTGTTATGAATCAATATACTCAAGTGTTTTCTCTGTTCGTAGATCCGCTCATGACAGTGCCGATCTGCGGATTGTCGTATTCCACAGACCTTATATGATTTTTATTGTCAAATGTTCGGCCGGTATGAGTCTTGCAATATTTTGATTTTCAAGAATTGATAGAGTTCGCAAACGGATGGTGTAATGAATGAAGGGATGTGCCGTCCTTATTCAGTCCTATGCGTTTTTTAAAATATTCGCGAGTCTCCATATCCGTACAATAAATATAACACCCCTTCATGCCTCTTGTCATAAGAGTCTTATAGGTATTTTTAATAATCGCTCTCAGAGTTCTTTTTGCAGATTCTTTGTCCTCCATCATGAGCTTTTTCCACCCGAAGATACTCCGGTCCATTGTTGACCGCGCAGCAGGATTAACTTGGACAACTCCGTTACGGACAATCAAATCATTGCCGATTATTACACCTATGTAATCTACTTCCAAACCCTGACATGTGTGAATACACCCTACTTCATTGATTGACGTAGGATCAATAATCCATTTTGATCCGTAAGTTTTAAGATTCCATTTCATTCGAAAATTATCTTCCGGAATGACAATATCGTATGCATTCGGATCTTTGTCGCTTACCCAATCCCAGCAATAACCTGCCACCAGTCTTGCTTTGTTGTTGATCTTGTTTTTTTCGAAAATGACATCGCGCAGTTCGGATGCAGAGTCATAAATTCGGAAATCGTAATCGGTCCTGCTAAGATCATAATTGGCTGTTTCACGTATACTAAGAACATTGTCAAGCCATGCCAGATATCCATCTGCACCATTACATCTGAATTGTGAACCTAATTCTCCTTCCGTTACTGTGCTTCCGCATTCCTGAGCGATACGACGAATGTTATCAATTGTACCGTAATCATCTATATGGACTCTCTGATCCTCGTCTATGAAAAATATGGAACATAATGAAGTTGAAATTATTTCCCGTATTTGATTATCCCCCTGTTTTAAGAAACCGGTCTTTTCTGTGAGCCTGTGAGCCTCATCTACGACAAGAGTCCTGATTGAGTTTTTAGGAGCATTTACGAACGAGCCGCTTCCGACGAATATTTTTTTCAAAGCTACAAGCGGCTGGTCACGGCATAGCATTTCAAAATAAACTTCACGAGGAGCACTCGTTTTGGTAACATATTGAGCCAGCTGTCCTCTTTGAATAAGATCAACAAGGAGGTTTATCGCTACGACTGATTTGCCCGTCCCCGCTCCACCTTTCACTATAAAAACATTCTTACTTTCGGGGGTAGAACAAAATGCCAATTCCTTTGCCCGTTCGAAAACGACTTTCTGCTCTTCGATCATGATAAATTCACGATTGCCCTTGAATATGGACCGGAGTGCGCTGGAAAGTGTTTTCGAAGGTCTGATCTTTCCATTGTCTATTCTGGAAACAATATTGGACTTGTCCCCCTTTTTGATGTGTTTTTTTATGAAATTACGAAGCTTGAGAGCGTCCGAGCTAAAATACAGGGGGGCCTCCCGAATATAATTGTCGTAAAAATTATTGGAGATAATACCGTCGTCCGAGTAATTATGGAGATATGCGCAAGGATATACTCCTATCATCTCATCTTCGATAGCGGCACTAAAAAATTTGAGTAAACATGCGTACGAGTATGCTTGGTAAGAAGGATGGGTGGTATTTACCATATGCCCCCCCAACAATGTTTTGACAATACCGTCCTGTATTGTTGTTTCACAATGTTGCCATTGTTTCAACTCAACGATTATGATATTGTCGTTCTTTCCGTCTGAACCCGCTATAATGAAGTCGATTCTTTTGGCTGTATGAGGAATATGATATTCGATTGAGATGCCGGCATCATCAGGAATGCTCGGATCGTTTAGTACTCGTTCCATAAATCCCAACGAGTTTCGAAATGCTCTGAACTCATTATCCGATGTTCTTTTTGATGTTTTTTTGTAAAGCTCTTCCTCTACGATGACGGCTATGCGATCTTCAAAAACGTCTTTACGGAATTCGGCTTTGGTACGATGATATATAATCATAGTTCGGTGTATTTTTTTGCAATTCCTTTTGATTTGTTTACAGGATATTTCACCGCATTCTCTTCGATTTTGTCAAAAATAATCTGCTTCACGTCGAAACCATATTTTTCCGCGATCAGAAAGGCGTAATTCAAGACATCCGCCAATTCCTTTTTCACTTGTTCCCGGTCCGCTTCTTCAGCAGATTTCCAAAGGAACAGTTGATTTAACTCTGCGGCTTCAATGGATAGTGCCAATGCCAAATCTTTGGGATTATGAAACTGTTCCCACTCTCTTTCGTTCCGGAACTCTATTATCTTGTCAATAATTTGATCTATATCATTCATGGTTAAATATATTTGATTTATCACTATAAAATCGGGATAAGCGCGAAAGGATGCAAATAGTTATGTTTAAGTGGTTTAAGTTTTTATTTCGCAGGTATGAAATGCGAAAAACCGCATAAAAAAGCAGGTTTAGGGTGGATTTAGGTTACCTAATCGTTACCTGACCGCCTTGCGGTATTTTTGATTTATCATACTGTTTTTCAGTATTTTGCACTGATTTTCTCCGCAACAAATAACTCTAACTAACGTATTATTGCTAAAAGTTTTAGAGTTATGAAGCGCAGCACCTTTAAAGTCCTTTTCTATCTGAAAAGGCAGAGCGAGAAAAACGGGAAGGCCCCCATTATGGGCCGCATCACCATCAACGGTACGGTATCGCAGTTCAGTTGCAAACTCGCCGTACCCCCTAAATTATGGGACACTGAGGGCAATAAAGCCGCAGGCAAAAGCGTCGAGGCCCGTCAAATCAACGAGAAACTCGACAACATTCGCACCAATATCGGCAAACAGTACCAGCGTATCTGCGACCGGGATTCGTATGTTACCGCAGAGAAAGTCAAGAACGCATGGTTAGGCTTCGGGGACGAACACCGCCTGTTGTTGCAAACCTTCGACGAGTATTTACAGGAGTTCGCAGGTAAGCGCGTAGGCAAAGACCGCAGCGCGGGGTCGCTGGCGGAATACCGTACCCGGCGCGCCCGCCTGGCCGCTTTCCTGCAATACGAATACGGACTGAGTGATATTCCGTTCCGGGAGTTGAAACGGGAGTTTGCCGAAAAGTTCATCGTTTACCTTTCGACCGTCCGGGGACTTCGTTCCACCACGATTTACCACACCCTTAAGAAACTGCACGCGATGGTCTATTTAGCCGTCAGCAAAGGCTGGATAAGCGTACATCCCTTTCCGGACGTGTGGGTGGTTCCCCAATCCCGCGAACGGCGCTTTTTGGACGAGAACGAGATACGGCAGGTCATGGACGTACACTTACCCAATTATAAGACAGCCATCGTGCGGGACATCTTCGTATTCTGCACCTTTACGGGTTTGGCCTATGCCGACGTGAAGAAACTGACCTACGACGACCTGCATACGGACGGTAACGGCGATATGTGGATCATCGACAAGCGGCAGAAAACGGGCACGCAGTTCCGGGTTCAGTTGTTGCCCGTGGCAAAACAGCTTGTCGAGAAATATCGCCGCCTCGCACTTCCGGACGGGGCGGTCTTTCCCGTTCCTGCTTATAACTCATTCCGGGTATCGTTGCAGGCGATAGCGCGCCGCGCCGGACTTTCGTTCGTCCCGTCCTCGCATGTCGGGCGGCACTCGTTCGCTACTTCGGTCTGTCTTTCGCAGGGCGTACCCATCGAAACGGTATCGAAGATGTTAGGCCACAAGCATATCACCACCACGCAGATTTATGCCAAGATCACCTACGATAAGATAAAGCGGGATATGGCGAATTTACAGGCAAGGATCGGAGATAAGTTCAGGATAGCGTAACTCGATAAAAGTCCGATTACTATGAACGAACATATAGAGGATACCGGATCAATCGTGATCATCGAGGACGATTACGGAAATTGTACCATAACGGTCCGTCTGGTCGATGGTAACGTATGGATGACACAGTATGAGATCGCGCGGTTGTTCGGCGTTTACGAGGCTACCGTCCGCAACAACCTGCGGGCACTGTTCAAGAGCCGCCTTGTGTCGGAGTGCGACGTAACCCACCCCTCGTGGAACGGGCAGAGCGGCTTTAGTACGCTTTATAGCCTCGAAGCGGTTATTTATATGAGTTTCCGCACCGGGACTTACAGGGCCAAAGCTTTCCGCAAATGGGTAACGCATACCCTGGGCGCATACCATAGGACAGGCAAGTCCCAAGAGCCGTCCGTGATTCTCGTGTACGGTTCCGGACTACAATTTCACGGACAGGAGATGAGCTAATTGGCTACGAACAATCATTGACACAACAAATCCGGGCTATTTTACACCCGGATTTGTTGTGTCAATGAATTATCTACATGTTATTTTGCCAGCCGCTGCTCTTGCAGCCACCTGTCGAGCAAATCGGCCAGTTCGTCATTATTCAGATCCTGCATCAGAAAATGCGTATTGCCACGGATACCGATTTCGGGTAATTCCACCAATGTCGCATTGCCTCCGTGCCGGTTGATCGTTTCCACGAATTTGCGTGCCATCTGAAGGCGCACGCGCCAGTTTTCGTCGCCGAGATTTTTAGAGGGCGTTTCGGGGATATAGTCGCCGAAATAGAGAACGACAGGGATTTCCGTGAGCCGCTCGAACTGTTCCATCGGAACGGGTGTTCCCGCTACGCCTCCCGTCAGCCCGTCGATACGTTCCGGCACTTCGCCTTCGGGGAATACGAAGCCGCCCGGCTCATAGGACACGACTGCTTTGACCTCCGGGTTCTGCATGGCAGACATCCAACCGGGAAAACCGCCTGCCGAGTGGGTGACGAGAATATGGTCGCCGATACGTTCGGCCAATGCGCCGAGGGCAGGTATATCCCGTTTGTGGTCACTCAGATCGGGCGTCATTTCACGGAAGAATTGCGAGAGCGATGCGGAGTCTTTCGGGAACTGCACGCCCTCGTTGTAGTTCGGCCAAATACCGATGCGCCATATATCGAACCAGAACATCTCATCGGCTACGGACTTGACCGTCGTTGTCGCGGATGTGCGTCCGGCACGCCCCCTGCCCGGAAGGTCCACCACATAGCTGCTCCAGCCACGGCGCAGCATCAGCGTGGAGAATCCGTCCCGTCCGTCTGGTGTCATCTGCCAGCAAACGCCCGAACCGCCGTAGCCGTGCACATAGACCAGCGGAAGCGGCTTGCTTTTGGCAGGAATCTGATAATCCACAAAAGCATGGTCGGCACGGTAGCTTTGTCCGGTTTCTTCCTGTTCCGCCCATCCGACGAATTTACTGTTATCGTATGTTCCCGGTCGCTGTATGGTTGTGCCTCCTACCGAGAAGTGACCTTGCTTGACTATTGCAACAGGTTCTTGCGCTCCGGCTATTGCTGTAACTGACAGCAACAATACCGATAAGATTATCTTCTTCATTTCTTTTCCGTTAATTGGTTCAACACTCCGCGAAGCGATTCCGAGTAGGTTTTGCCAAGATTCGTTTCAACGATGTTCAGCAATGCCGAGAGTTGTCCGACAGTGATGCCAAGATGCAGACAAATAGACATGTGGCCGTAAGCCATCGGTTCCACGCCGCCCACACCGGCAAGGATGGAGACAGTAGCGAGTTCGCGTTCCCGCCAAGTCAGCAGGTCGCGCCCAAAAAGGTCGGCGAAAAGATGTTCTTTCAGAAAACGCTCAATAGTAGGGGCGAATACGGCATATCCGACTTTCGGGGTATCGGCCGGCGTACCCGATATTTCAGCAAGCACGTCGCGTCCCCGCTCATAGCGGCTTCTATTGTCCTTGATTGCAGATGCTTCCCGACCGACCGGGTCATTTATTCCGTCTGCCTTCCGTTCGTCCACTACCTGCATGAAAGTCTGAATCGCCCGCAGGCTGCGCGGGAATCCGCAATAGGCATAGGCATGAATCAATACCTCCTTTATCTCATTGATAGTCATACCGGCTTCCAATGCCTGCGTAAGAGCCGATTTCAGGTGTTCCAAATCGCCTTTACCCGTATAGGATGCCACTGCAACGATAGCCTGCTCGCGGGCAGTCAGCACCTCGTTCGCTTCGGCATAGCGGCTTTCCGCCTCAGTCGTGGCTTTACGGTACTCTTCATCACTTACCGGTTCAAGCCATACTGCCACGTTGGCTTGAGGATTGGCGGTAACGGCTATATGGGCGAACCAACTGTCCGGTGCGGCCCCATGCCAATGCACAACATCCGGCGCTATTTCCACGATGTCGCCCGGAAACAACCGACGGGCAGGCTCTCCTTTTTCCTGATAGTAACCGATGCCTGCGGTTGCTATCAACAACTGGCCGGCTTTGTGCGAGTGCCAACTGTTGCGGCAACCAGGTTCGAAGGTTACATTTGCCATCGGGACGTTCAACTCTTTCTTTTCAGTCAAAGGTGCAAGCCATACTTCGCCGGTAAAGTTCGGATTCGGGGATAATTTGTCGCCAAGCGGATAAGGTTGCCGGAAGGTTTCTGCACTCTGTGCATAAACTGCAACGGATGATATAGACAACATGGTTGTGAAAAATAAATTCTTGATTTTCATATTTGTTTCCTGTTTGATTATTCACCTAAAGTTCTCGTGAAAGCAAGCGTGGATAGCTGCCATCTCCCGTTTTCCATAACATATACTTCCGTTACAATAAACGGAAAGCGCACGGCTTTGCCGCCGACTACCGAATTCAGATGAATACGGCTGTAAAGGGTTGCCGTTCCGGCCGCGAACTTCACCTGCACGTCGTGTATCTCGGCTTTCCTGTACCAGATGCCGCCCGTACGGATGGTATTCAACTCCTCTTGTTTGCCCCAATAGCCGCCCATATGGACGAATTGCGAGTTCTCGTGGAACAGTTCAGCCAGCTTCTCTACGTTTTTCTCTGCCATCCAATCCCATTTGCTGTTAGACAAATCGACTATCGCCTGTTCTTCGGCTGTAAATATTCTTTGATTCTCTTGCGCTTTTGCTCCGACCGTTAAGGTCAGAAACATAAATACCATAATGGCTATTGATTTCATATCTTTCCGATGTTAAGTTCCTACTACTCGCAAAAGTAGCGGGAAGCCCGAAACCGGTCGATACAAAAAAATCGGTAAAAACTGCGATTTTTACCGATTATACGAGAATTGGGGAAAGGTTATTCCCTGTAATCTGAGGGTTTCATACCCAGATGCTGCTGTACGTAGCGGCTGAAATAGGCGGGCGACGAGAAGCCGAACATATCGGAAATCTGTACGAACGTCAGGGATTTGTCACGTAGCAAACGGGTAATATCGAGTATCGTATAACGGTTGATCCAGTAGTTGGCGGCATACCCGCTTACCTTTTTCGACACTTCCGACAAATATTTGGAGGTGACGCACAGGCGGTCGGCGTAATAGGTCACTTCCCTGTACTCGCGGTACGTCCCTTCTTCCAGCATTTTGAGGAAACGGCTCATAATGGAAGCGTTTTGCGTGGAGATGTTGCTCTCGCCATAGAGCCGGGCATGGAAATCGAAAAAATCGAGGATGGCCGTCTGCATGGCGTTAATCAGCACCTCGCGGTAGAACCGGTGCTCCGTGTCTTTGATGCGTAGCTCCAGCAAGTCGAAATCGCGGCGGCACACGATCTGCTGTTCGGGAGTAAGGTGCATGACGGGGTTAAGAAAGAGCGCCAACGAACCTTTTATCCCGTAATTGCTCTGCGGCGTACACAGATTTATGAATCCGGGAGTCGCATAGATTATCTTGCACCGGAAATCGTCCGACGGTTCTATCTTCTCCAGCATCTTCCGCTTGCGGACGATGGACACGTCTCCGGCATGCAGTTCGAAATCACGCCCGTTGAAACGATAGCGGCACGTTCCTCCCAGGCAGAGCAAATGAGCCAGATACTCCTCTTCGCAATCCGTCCTTACGACGCCGAGCCTGTCCACGACGATTATATCTTTCTGATATTCCATGTCCTATCCATTTAACTCCCCAAATACAAAAATAGGAATAAATACGAAATGAACTTGCAGTCGTAGCCCGCACGACTGCAAGTTCTGCTGTTTTTAATACTATCCGAAGGACTATCGTATGACATTGATCGCCCTCAGCCAGCTTTCCACTCCGTCTATATTTTTCCCGATTGTACCGAATCCTTTCAAATGCTCGGCGGCAGGGGTCAGCTCGACGATGCGCGCCAGCGTTTCGTCGCGGTAGGTGGCAGCATAGGTGCAGAACGGCACGACGGTTTTCCCGTTGAAGTCATAGCTTTCCGCGAACGTATGGATAATCATCGGGGCCGTCCACCACCAGACGGGACAGCCGATAAATACCGTATCGTACTCCTCCCAATTCTCGACTTTGTTTTTAATAGCGGGGCGGGCGTCGGCCTCCTTTTCGGTTTTCGCTACCTCGGTGCAAGGGGTATATTCGGCGGGATACGGCTTTTCGGGTTCGATGCGGAACAGTGTACCGCCCGTCAGCGAAGCGATATGTTCGGCAACGTGCTGCGTATTGCCGCCCCAGCTGAAATAGGCGACAAGGATTTTCTTTGCTCCCGAGCGGGCATTCGAGGTCATATTTTGTGCATAAGTTCCCGTCCAGCACATCAGAACGGCAAACAGGGTCATCAGTTTCGTTTTCATATCCGTTCCGGTAATCGAAGGTTTTTACCGAAAAACTCCGTCAGCTTACCCACTGCCTGATTCACATATTCCGGTACATAGTAGGTCTTGATATGCGTCGCACCGGGGATAAGGAACTGTTCTTTGTTCTGCGTTCCGGTCGCCTTGCTGTAACATTGTTCGGTCATGTAAAACGTATCGGCATTGCTTCCGGCAATCATCAGCAGCGGTTGGTCGATCAGATACATTCCCTCGCTGGCATCGAACGCCATCAGGTCGATCAGGCTGCTTTTGGTGTAGCGGAACGTGGAGTTGGGATGGGCGTGGCTTTGCAGGTAATATTCGTAGCCGTCGCGGTAGAGGTCGAAAGGCAATGCGGCCGCCTGTTCCGGCGTTACGCCGCTCATATCGCCGACGTATTCGATTTCGCCGCCTTCGGCTTCCTTCTGGCGGGCAGCGCAGGCATCGGCCAGACGCTCCTGCACGGTGTTGATCTGTGAATCGAGGAAGCCGTTGCGGCGTACCAACCCTGTGTTGAACATGCTAAGCGTGGCGACGGCTTTGAACCGTTTGTCAGTCTGCGCGGCTTTCAGCGTGTAGCCGCCACCGCCACAAATGCCGAGAATACCCACCCGCTGCGGGTCTACGCCCGGATATTGCAGCAGGATGTCGGCGGCCCGGTGGATGTCCTCGATGCGGTTGGCCGGTTTATCCGTATTGCGCGGCTCTCCTTCGCTGGCCCCCTGACAGGCGGCATCGAACGCCAAACAGATATATCCCTGTTCAGCCATGCGCTGGCTGTAAAGACCTGCCACCTGCTCTTTCACGCCTCCGTTCGGATGGGCCACGACGAGGGCCGGATAACTTTTCGCCGGATCGTAGCCCGCAGGAGTATAGACGTTGGCCGCGATTTTCAGGCCGTTCAGGTCGTAGGCAATGGGATGAATATTTACCGCTTCCGCTTTGTTCTCCGTAATGGCGTCAGCATAGACCAAACCCCACGGGTTGCTGTTGTGGCTCTCGAAATTCGACATATCGGCCGCAGCGAATGCTCTGTTCTCTTTCATGGTTTCCTGTGCGTTTATTGTGCCGGACAGCAGGCTCGCCATACACAGCACGATACATACTTTTTTCATTGTTTTCTTTCGTTTTTTGGTTTATCTATAACGGGTGAACCTCCGAATACCTCGCTCATTTCCATCGTATCGAGTTCGGCGTCGATGGCCCGTACCTCATCCGCAGACAAATGTACGTCCGCTGCGCCGATGTTCTCTTTCAGGCGGCAGAGGCAGCGCGTTCCGGGAATGGGAACGATCCACGGACGTTTGTTCATCATCCAGGCCAGCGAGATTTGCGAGGCGGTGGCACGGTGTTCGTCCGCCAAACGTTCGAGCAGGGCGAACAGAGGACGGTTCTTCATGAAACTCTCCCTACGGTATTGCGGCATCGAAGCACGGTAGTCGGTTGCCGGATCGAAAGTCGTTTCGGCTGTATAACGGTTACTCAACAGTCCGTTGGCAAGCGGCGAGAATGCGACGAGACCCACGCCCAGTTCTTCGAGTACGGGAAACAACGTTTCGTGTCGACGGGCCATCATCGAATAACGGTTCTGTATCGCCGTTACGGGACAGACACGGTGGGCGCGGCGCAAGTATTCTTCGGTCGCTTCCGATATGCCCCAGTGCAGGATTTTTCCTTCCCGGATAAGATCCGCCATTACTTCCGCCACCGTTTCCGGTTCGATAGCCGGATCGATACGGTGCTGGTAATAAAGGTCGATACGGTCGGTATGCAGGCGGCGGAGCGACCCTTCGACCGAACGGCGAATGGCCGCCGGGCGCGAATCGGGGAGCACGGCGTGCGTGTCGCCCGCTTCGGGACGGTCGAACGATATGCCGAATTTCGTGGCAATGACGATTCGGTCGCGCAGCGGACGCAGGGCCTCGCCCAGCAACTCTTCGTTATCGTGCGGTCGGTCGGCCGTGCCGTACGCCTCGGCGGTATCGAAGAAGGTGTAGCCCATCTCCACCGCATCGACGAGCAGCTCAGTCATCTCCCTTTTGTCGGCAGGCGCGCCGTAGGCGTGGCTCATGCCCATGCAGCCCAGACCGACGGCCGATACCCTCAGCCCGCTCAATCCTAATGTTCTGTATTCCATATTTTCTATTATTTACGAAACGGTTGCCATTTAAGATAGGTCGCCGAACGCCAGAACCATTCCAGCGGGCCGTATTTGAAATAAGTGAGCCATATTTTACTGAATACGACTTGTACTATATAAAATGCAATTCCCAAACAAAATAATTCGGTAGCATGCCAACGGCCGAATATGGAACCGAAACCCCAAAGCGAGAATAGAATGGAGCCTATAATGCCCTGTGCTTCGTAATTTGTAAGTCCCATACGCCCGTAAGGAGTCAATAAGTTCAGGCATTTCCCTATTCCTTTCATGTGATACAGAATAACAAATCCCATTGTTATGGCTGCCGATAAAAGAACCATATTCACATCGTTCAACGTCATGCGGAAAAGTGCTGCCGCAGAGGGTGTCGTACTTTGCATAAAAGAAACCTGTCCGTGCGGCAGGAGGCCGTTCACTCGACCGACAACCCATGCCCCGGCAGCAAATAATACGAACAATATGATGTTACGGCGAGTGTGCAGATGTACCGTCTCGAAAAAGCGGATACGCCCGACGACGAGTCCCAAAATAAAGAGAGCAAAAGTCAGATAACCACGACCGCCCCAACTGAACTGGTAACGTAATGTCCGCATTCGGCCATCTGTAAGATTGCTTTTGATCGTGTTGGCAAGTGACGGAGTTTCCTGTGCGACGTCAGCCATTTGGCGCGGGCGCTCGGCACGCACGCGTTCCGTTTCGGGGACATTGGCAACTACGGTAGTTTCCCGAGGAGCCACGATCTTATCGTAACTGAAAGATATCCAACGAGGAGCGCCTATCAGAATTAGGGATGCGATTATTACAAGTACCTTGGTTTTAAGTGGATATAATAATACCAACACCAATCCGAATAGTGCATAAAATGACAGAATATCTCCCGAATAAAATGCGCTTCCGACTACGCCTATCAAAAAGAGTATTACCATACGCCATATAAAACGCCGTCTGAAATCCACTCCTTTTTTCGCAGCCCGGTCCATCTGGATGAAAAAGCTCATACCGAACAAAAATGCGAAAATATTTATAAAACGTCCCATAAGTACGTTGCGGGTCAACCAGCCGATCCACCCGTCTAAAACAGGGAAAGCAGGTTCGGTTGGCGTAAATGCACCGAAGTTAAAAATGCTGTAATGTTGCTGCATGTGTACCAGTACCACGCCGAGCAAGGCGAATCCTCGCAGGGCATCGATTACGGTAATACGATTGTCTTTTACTGTTTGATTCCGTTCCATTATAGCTAATGCGAATTTCAATTATTTCTTTTTAATCACGTTGCAAAGTTAGAGAGAAGTCACAAGGCCAGCTTTACAATAAATTCGGTTGGAACTACACTTATTTCGGTTTTTACGTCGTCCGATCCGGGGTGGTCGAATCCCGATGTCGTTTACCGGAAAAATGGCAATCCAAACCGTATTTTTTATTCTGGCAACATATGTGAATATGCTTACCTTTACACAACCGTAAAAACAAAATAATTAGCGTATGGACACAGTAAAATTGAATAACGGCGTCGAAATGCCTCAGATGGGTTACGGCGTCTATCAGGTATCGCCTGCCGAATGCGAACGTTGCGTAAGCGATGCACTGAAAGTGGGTTACCGGATGATCGACACGGCACAGGCATACCACAATGAAGAAAGCGTAGGGAATGCCGTCAGCAAAAGCGGTATCGACCGCAAGGAGATTTTCCTCGTATCGAAAGTGTGGATATCGAACTACGGGTATGAAAAAGCGAAAGCTTCTATCGACGAGAGCCTGTGTAAATTGCAGACGGACTATATCGACCTGATGTTGCTGCACCAACCGTTCTGCGACCGTTACGGGGCATACCGCGCATTGGAAGAGGCTTACAAAAAGGGTAAACTGCGTGCTATCGGCGTTTCGAATTTCTATCCCGACCACTTCATCGACCTGGCCAGCAACATGGAGATCGTGCCGGCTGTGAATCAGGTCGAGACGCACGTGTTCGACCAGCAGGTCGAGCCGCAACGGATCATGGAGGAGTTCGGTACGCGCATCATGTCGTGGGGACCGTTCGCCGAAGGACGCAACGGGTTCTTTACGAATCCGCTGTTGGCTGAAATCGGCGACAAGTACGGCAAAAGCGTAGCCCAGGTTGCCCTGCGCTGGCTTATCCAGCGTGGTGTGATCATCATTCCCAAATCGACCCACATCGAACGGATGCGGCAGAATATCGACATCTTCGACTTCGCGCTCTCCGACGAAGATATGGCAGCCATAGCCACACTCGATACGGGAAAAAGTCTTTTCTTCGACCACCACGATGCGGAAACGACCCGTATGTTCATGGGATGGAAATAAATGCGAAATAGTATGAAAAAGAACTTAGGAAATAAAACGGTACTGGCTCCGCTGCCGGTACTGATCGTGGCAACATACGACGAACAAGGTACGCCCAATGCTATGAATGTGGCATGGGGCGGTCAGTGCGGTTATCATCACGTTGCATTGAACCTCTCGCTCAATCATAAGACGACCGAAAACCTGAAACACGCGAAGGCGTTCACATTGAGCATCGCTACCGTCGATACTCTGGTAATCTCCGATTATTTCGGCCTCGTGTCGGGACATAAGGAGAACAAGATCGAGAAGGCTGGTGTGCATGTTACCCGCAGCGAATTTGTCGATGCCCCTGTTATCGACGAATATCCCCTGACGCTCGAATGTAAGGTTCTCGAGATGCAGGAAGCACTGGGCGAAATGCACGTCGTGGGCGAGGTGGTCAATATGCAGGCCGACGAGTCGATACTGGATGAACAGGGCAAGGTGGATTTGGGAAAATTACGCCCGATCTCTTACGATTCAGCAACCCATTCCTATCGCGTACTCGGCGATATTGTCGGTAAGGCGTTTAAGGATGGAAATAAGCTGCTGAGATGATTAATATCAAAATTTTAGATATTTTGTCAATCTTATCGAATGCATCTTTCATGGCAAAATAAAAACCGGGGCGCAAGAGTATTTACTTTCGTTGCGTCCCGGTTCGATTATATCCGGCCCGTTCGTGGGGTTAGAACGGGTCTTCAGTAGGTCTGTAATTCTTATATAGGGCTTCGCGCATCCCTGTTTCGGGATATAGAAACACCCGTCCGCTGATAACGGTGTAGGGTATCTGCCTCGTGTCGCGCAGGGTTTGAAGCGTTCGCGGCGAGATATGCAGGTAATCGCATACTTCGTTCCCCGTCAGGTAGCGTTCGCCCAACACCGAGGGACGGTAGTTGTCCATCGCCTTTTGCAACGCCCGTTCCGCTTCCCTTATCCGCGAGAAAGCCGTTTTCACTTCCTCGCTGTCATTATTTAAATAGTCCAGCATGGCGATTAGGTTCAACGGTTTTCGATTGCAGATACCCGGCTACGTCGCTTTCCCGGTAGAAGAACTTGCCGCCTATGTTGGTGTAAGGCAAAATCCTTTTGTCCCGGTAGCTTTGCAGGGTGCGTTTTGTAACGTTCAGCAGTCGGCACACGTCCGCGCTGTCGATTCAGCCGTCCGAGGTCTGCGGATCGAACTTCTGCCGTACCTGCCCCGCAAGGGCGGACAGTTCTTTCAGCCTGTCGAGGATGTTTATTCATGTTTTCTCCCCGATGCAAATCACTTTTTCCATCTTTTCAATTCGTGTTTTCGGTGAATAATCGTTTTTTTACATGGATAGGTCGTTACTCACTCGTCCCTTATCCGGTGCACCCTGTTTGTCATCATACCGTTTTGCTTTGTGGCCGCTTTACTGCGGCCGGGTTATGTTTTTGCCCGCAATATATATCCGTTACGGGTAGATTGTCCCGTTTTAGCGTCCGATGTCACTGATAGTCACCGATAGTCCGCTCCTGTCCGGTTTCCCGTTGCGGAGCATTGCCGCCTTCCATACCCTTAACGCCGGCAGTCTGCGGAATGTTTCAGAGCTGCGGACAGGTGGCTGCTTGTGGCATTGGTTGGCTTCGATTGGCGCTGGTCGGAACAACCCCACATGTCGGAAAGTATGTGGAAGGCAACAGCACTCCCCGGCCTATATTATATCTGGTACGGCATTTTCAATCACAACCACCTGACAGAGGTGTAATACGCCGCAACCTACGGCAAAGCCGTTCAGAAAATAACAGCGTAAGGATAAATGCGTTATCTTGGCAACCGAACGTAAAATCATACCGCTCATGAACACCTGTTTTTCTCCGTGCCGGGGCATCGCATACCGCCCCCGCTGAACTGCGATCCGGCAGTTTCCCGACCGTCCGCCCCGTACCGTTTGGGGCGGTTCTGCCCTGCCCGTAAGGGCGACCGCTATCCCGCCATGCAGCCGGAACATCCCCGCCTATCCAACCCTTCCCGCCTACTGAACCTCTCCGCACATCCGCCCGTGCCATAGCGTGAGCGCCGATGCTCTGCGTCCCGCCTTTGCCGTCCCCCGCACCTGCCGACTCCGCGCGTCAGGGCTTCGGGGACAGCTTCGGCGTGCCGCGTTCGGGCCTGAAGCCCCGGCATCGGACGCTCCCGAACGCAAAGGGAGCGAGGTTGTGTTCTCGTGCCACAAAAACCGCCCGAAGCGTTTTTTGCGACCACTCGAACAACCTCGCCCTGCGGGGCTGTCCCGCCCGACGCGCTCCCTACGGTCGCACGCCGGAACATCCCCCGCTCCCGTCGGTCGCAGGGGATTCGGGACTCACGGCATCCAAGATGCCGCCGGCCGGCTCCCTTACGGTCGCCCGGCCGGAAAACGAACGCTCTGCCATAAGCCAAAGGAAGGAGGGGCGAACTATGGCGGATAACAAAACAGGCAACCGGAACAAAGGCGGCAGGCCGCGCAAAGAGGACTACCAGCGGAAGGGATTTACCGTCCGCTTCCGGGTCACCGAACCGGAATACCTCGACGTGAAACGAAGGGCCGAAGAGTGCAAAATGACAGTATCCGAATATGCACGCCATGCGGTAGCGACGGGGAAAATCCGTACTCCGATAAGCCCCGAACGACTGCGTTTGGTGGCGGAACTGACCCGCGAAAGGAATAACCTGAACCAGATAGCACGGGTGCAGAACGCTGCCGGAGCGTCGGCGATGGCCGACGAACTTGACAGGATCATCCGCTTTTATTCGGAAACGATTGACAAACTCAAACGGGAACGGTAATGATAGCCAAAATCGTAACGGGTAAGTCGTTCGGCGGGGCCGTGCGATACCTGACTCAGAAAAGCGGCTACGCCCGTATGCTCGACAGCGACGGAATAGATACCCGGAGTATAAGGGATATGATCGGCAGTTTCAATTTCCAGCAGAAAGCACGAAAGGAGATCGAAAAGGTCGTAGGGCACATATCGCTCTCTTTTCACCCGAAGGATGCGCCGAGGCTCACGGACGAGTTTATGACCGAACTCGCACGGGAATATATGGAGCGCATGGGCATTACCGATACGCAGTATATGATCGTGCGGCATACCGACACGGACCATCCCCACCTGCATATTCTTTATAATCGGGTGAAGTACGATGCAAAGTTGGTTCCGGACAGCAACGAACGCCACCGTAGTACGAAGATATGCAAGGCCATGAAGCGAAAATACGGGCTGACGTTCTCCGAGGGCAAGGAAAACGTAAAGACCGAGAAACTGCATGACCCTGATAAAGTGAAATACACCGTTTACGGGGTGGTTAAAACCGCGCTGGAGGGTTGCACCTCTTTTACGGAGCTGGCCGAACGGTTGAAGGGGAAAGGCGTAACGGCGGCATTCGTACACCGGGGCGGCGATCCCGCAAAGGAGATACAGGGAATGACATTTACCATGAACGGGATTATGTTCAAAGCCTCGCAGGTGGATCGGAAGTTCAGCTACGCCAATTTGTGCAAGACTATCGAGCGAAACAAGGAAGAACGGGAAAGGCTGCAAACCGAACAACAGCGGCGGCAGGCCGAAGCCGAGAGGATAAGTGCATGGGCCCAGCGTCAGCGGCAGGAGATCAGGGAGTACCTGCAACAGATACGGCCAAAACAACAAACCCGGCAGCTTGCACCGGAGCCGGAACCCATCACCGAAATACAGGGTATGAAACTCTCACCCGAACAGCAAAAGCAGTTATATTCGTCGCAGGGACTGACACACAGTTACGAAAAGAACGGATACCGCAATACGTCCCTGTTCCGGGTAAACCGTACACCCGGACGGGATATACTCACCGAGGAACTGTTATCCCAAGAGAAGATAAAGCGTAATCCGGCCGTTTACGGGGTACGGCTTACCGATAAACAAGTGCAGGATATTAAGGACGGGGAATATGTCTATCTGGAAAATATGCAGGAGGACGACGGAACGCTGTTTTCGGGGTATCTGGTCATGCCCGATGACATGAAACAGGGATGGATATACCAATCCCCGCCCGACAGGATAGTGAAAGAGGATAAGTTTTATATCCGTGAAATGGATAAACTCTTGGCCGATCAGGGGTATGTCGTGCGGGCCAAGGTTCGGTTCTGGGGACCGGAACAACCCGAATCGCGGCAATATTTCTGGAAAGAAAGTACCGGTTTTTACGACTGTTCCCATGACGATCCGAGAAAACCGAAACCCAAACAATCGCGTGAGGAAGAATTGCACGTACCGTCCGTTACGCCAAAAAAGAAACAGGGAGGACCTAAACTGTAACGGAGAAAAGAGGAATAAGGCCCATTCCAACCGGAGGCAAAGATACGGACAGGGGATATAAGATACAAGGCTATACGGAGCGCCCTTACGGGCGGCCTTGTATCTTATATCCTCCTGTCCCTGTGCTGGTCGCTACCGATTGGAACGGGTCAGGGTGCGGACTGCGCGGCGGTCGTTCCGACCGCCGGGGAGAGGTATCGGAGAGGTGGGGCGTTGCGGCGTGAGGGTGCAAAAACAGCTCTGGAAACCCCGAAAAAACGAAATTTTATTTGCTTTTTACAGATAATTCAACTATCTTTACCTCAGTTATTTGAGGTGGTGAACATCGGCGCAACATGCGGAAAATAGAACCGTCGCCAAGTCGTTACCTTATCCCATTATAAACCGTGCAAATTCTTAAAAACCAATCTAATGCACGGATTTAGTGCTAAATCAAACTTGGTTTATACAAAGATAATCATCGAATACTATCGAAGCTTCGATATTCTTTTATTTTTATCGACGGTAAAAATAAGTTTGCCATTGGACGAAAGACAAAATCTTACGAATAAAGTTGAACAAGCCGAGTTGGCTCGTCATGTTATCCGTCGAAAAATCACCGGTGAATCGCTTGACAAATTTTTTGAGAAAACAAAAATGCCATGTTTTACCTGTGTCGTACCTGTTGAAAAAAACAAACGCCCAACTTATTATAAGTCAAGCGTTTGAATCGTTGCCTTGTACCCCCGACGGGAATCGAACCCATATCAACAGAACCGGAATCTGTCATTCTATCCATTGAACTACGGAGGCAGAATCGTACAGCGCACAAAGTTGCAACATTTTCGGCGTTATTACAAATTTTTGTGCTTTTCTCCGCGGAAAAAGAACGTGAAAACTATCTACAAGGTGGTTGCCGGTGCCGAAAGCCTGCGGAAAAGTTCTTCGCATCGTTTTTGTATCAAATCTTGCTCGATGCCTCGTGTCATCTTGCTGTGCGGGCGCTCTTTAGAGGCCGGATGGCTTGTGATAATCATTGATTTTTGAATTCAATACGCTGATTTGTAACAAATTGAATGCATTGTAGCATGGCGTGGACGCTGTTTGGCCCCGCGGAGTCCGTCAGGCGGATATTACAATAAATTATTTAAATCATTGCTATATATCGGAACAAATAATGTATTTTTGCATTAAGAAGTTACGAAAAGAGTGTAATTTATTGGAAATGAGCGTAGGTTAATTGCTCTTGATAGTAATAGGTTACGATTTAGTTAGTTATCTACTGCATTATCCTTCTGCGCGTTGCGTAACCTTCAAAGAACTCTTCGTATGCAAAAGTAGCTATTTAATTCGAGATTTTGATATAAACTCCCGTTTTTTATCCCCTCATTCATAAGAATTTTCCGTAAAAGCGGTATTGTCCGTCGGCACACCATTGCCCAAAACGAGTTTGGAACAAACGTGTGCCGACTACCGCATAGCTGGAGAAAAGGGCATTGCCTCACGCCTAAACGATGTTTAGACAGATGAAGCAATGCCCCTTTCTTTTGCGCCTATGCCAAGAGGTGCTTTTACGGGTTTTCAAATGATTTTTCTTTTTTCGCTGTCTCTTTTGCCGGAAGCGGAAAGTGAATGCAGAGTGTGTCAGCCTGCCCCATGAATGAAACAGGCGCCCACACACAGCCGGACAAACCGGGAAGAATGATTGTTGCCACCCGGCTGAACAAGTTCCGTCGGATCGGAAACAATCATACTTCCTTTGTTGTGGTTTGCCCTTTTCACGCTTCCGGTGATGTCTTTTTCCTTTTGGTGATTCTTTTTTTTACGGATTTTCCCCTGAAGTTTTTTTCTACACAATCTGCCTCTGTTTTCGTTTACCTCCATTTTGCGCCTTTCAGTAAGCCGCATCA
>ENA-OPCP01000920-OPCP01000920.1-human-gut-metagenome-genome-assembly--contig:-NODE-920-length-21415-cov-4.345927_pt1 | contig 21415 bp, 22 predicted proteins | sample MGYA00241563_ERZ501477 | MGnify/ENA primary metagenome ERZ501477 (study PRJEB25962, sample SAMEA2042572) | human gut metagenome | biome: human gut; feature: human-associated habitat; material: faeces... | reverse complement strand
TGTTATTCTGTTCATAGAATATCAGCATGGCTTTTTTGTAGTCTATGGAATCAACCGTTCTGAATGAGATTGGGCAATAACCATTAGCTATCAGTATGGCATTGCTTGTGATACGGGCAGTACGTTTGTTTCCATCCGAAAATGCCTGAATATAAGAAAGGAGAACCAGTGCAAGTAATGACTTCTCGAAGATATTGTCTTTGCCATTGATAAGTTTACAGGTATCTTCCAATGCCTCACGAATCTGGAACTCGTTATCAAGGGGACGATAGTTCGTACCTGTGATACCCACACGTCGGCGTCGTATGTTTCTTTCCACACCTAAGTCCTTGGTCAGTAAAGAATGGATGTCCTCTATGCGGTGGACGGATATTTCCTTAAGATAGTCGGGCACATTGAGAACAAAATCAAGCGCATCCTTGTGATTGAGCAGCATGATAGCTTCTTCCCTTGTCTTACCAGTAGCTTCCTGTCTTTCTTTCAGCAGGCGCTCTGTTTCTAGCAGGGAATAAGTATTGCCCTCGATTTGTGAAGATTTCCATGACAGGTCAACTCCCAGTCTTTCCATCTCCTTTTTGTAATCTGTTTCAGAAAGTTCTTCAAGGTGGGTTCTGAAAGTGGACTGAGCTTTATCCAAACGTTTACATTCCTCTTCTGTGAAAAGTGAAACCTTTGGCAGAATCTGTTTTATGAGTTCGAAATTGAAATTTTCCTGCACAGTACGATCATCCATTTCATTCTTGAAATAGGTATCAATATCCAAAGGCATCGTTACCTGAGCTTGTGGAGTAAGCGAGTATTTGGTAGCAGGTCCTTTTCCATACACTTCTATAAGACCTTTGCTGACAGCATCAGCCAAGAGTCTTTTCATGGTGCTGTCGCTTGGTGCATTTACCAGCATGGAAGCTATCGCTCCTCTATTTGATAGCGGATGATAGTGCAATACCTGTAGGATTTCTGTTTCGATAGTCATAACATTCCTTTCACTAAATCGGCTCAAAAGTACTAATTTCCCTTCAACTATCGGCTCAAATTGAGCCGATATTCGTATCTTTACCGCAATATTTGAGCCGATTTGCAATATTTTCCCAATACCCAATGCGTAGGAACACGATCCTAGCTCTCTCACACATGGTCATAAACTCCGCTCTCGAATAGAGTAAGACTTTGGGGCGAAGGAAAAGTTCAGCTAAAGAACACAAAAAAAGGTGCATCAAAATGACACACCCTCCTCGTAACAAAAATAAAATCTTTATGATTAGCCTTTACTTAGGCCTACGCATTGAAACGAATTTAGCTCATGAAAGTTGTTAAAATCAACGCTCAATCAAGCCCCTTATACCTCCAACGATATACTCAATATCCCGATCCGTTACATACGGGCCGGAAGGCAAGCACAACCCGACTTTAAACAAAGATTCGCTCACCCCATTCACGTAAGCCGGACAATCCTTATAGACAGGTTGCTTATGCATCGGTTTCCACAAAGGACGGGATTCTATACCCATCGCATCAAGTCCCACACGCATCGCCTCAACATTGGCATTCGGCTCGCAATCCGTATGTGCGTTAACCGCTACGTGAGTCACGCCGCCCGCACCACCAACAGCACCTTGTACCGTTGCTTGATAAGCATCCTCCTGCCCTTTCACCCTCAATAAAGGATCCAAGACAATCGTATTCAACCAATAGTTACTATCAAAACAACTCGAAGGGTTCTCATGCAAAGTGATTCCTCTCACATCTCTCAACAGTTCCCGGTATAAATCACACAATAGCCTCTTCCAACAACACAGGATCCATATTCCAAGTATCCACCTCCGAATCCACGAATACAGGCGTAGCCCCCAAATAAGTGATCGGATGCGAGGAAGCACAGAAGGTAAAATTCTGTATAAATACGCTTATTCATGATAAAAAAACAGATATAACGAGTCATCTCACGAGGCCTCGCAAGACAACTTCTATTTAGAAAAAAATTCAGGAGTTTTTAGATACCAGAGCTTTCAATCACAACAACGACAATATATGATATTTTATCTCCTCCCAATCAATTGCCTCTAACATATAAGGAGAAGGATCTTGCTCCGCATCCTCAAAATAAGAAAGGCTTTTCAAAACCATAAACATAGAACCATCCGGATATTTCCTCTCATAAAAAGACTGCATCTCTGATAAGGTAAAATGTCTTGATAAGAAATATAAATCTATAAAATCCTTTTTCGTTCCACGTCCGGTTATAGCAGCTAACTTCATTGCCGCGATATCTGCCAAACCCGCCAATTGAATACCATCTATATGGATTGCCTCATTTAACCAAGGATAAGCATAATCCACTATATCAATCTTTATATTGTTCAACAGATAGACATGAATATGTGAAGATGCTCTTAAAACCATCAAATTCCCCAAGGTCTTTAAATCCTCGGCCAAGGCATCGTTATCCCCGTCAACCTCTCCGAAGAAATCTAAGTCTATGGACTTACGATGACCAATCTGTAAAGCCAGGGATGTCCCTCCTACTAAACGAGTTTTACGTAAAGAAGGTATCTCCTGCAACTTTTTCAGAAGTTCCAGTGTCTGGGGTTCGATTGTCTCGTAGTATAACATCTGAATGTTTGGATAGGGGTGTTGGATATAGCCGAGAGGTATGTCAACGCCCGAGGCTCTAACTCTCGCAATTGACGGGCATAGGAGACAATCACCGGTAAGGAATAATAATCCTTGATAATGTTCCAGTCCTGCACTTGACCATACTCCAGAACCCTTTTTATTATATACGAAGCATGCGCCTCCATATCTAAAGTACTTTTGTCAACGTCCCAAAACAAATAGGGAGAAAACCTGTCTATTATGTCATCCACATGTTTCATATTACAAATATACGGAAATTCTCTCACATAAAAACAAAACGGATCTTTTTATCTTTTGTTGGCAATCCTACCGTAATGACCTCAAATAAGTCTCATGCAAATGATAGTACCGTCTCATAAAGAGCAAATAGCCTCCACACAAGACAACCAATACCATTACCAGATATAGCCAATGATTCATCGGTAACAGAATCAAACCAAAAGAGACGAGCAATTGTAACATCATATAAAATGAAGAGACAACGACATGCGGTATTCTCAATTCGTTCGCCATCAACTGATAGGCATGTTTACGATGTGCTTTCCCCAGGTTTTCATGCAACAAGATGCGGTGGCTGATCGTTAATACCGAATCCACTCCATACAAAGCAAGGAATGCGATATAAGTAAAATCCCCGGTCTGCAAGATTAATTTTCCAAGTGCAAATACAATAATAAAAGCGATGCTCAACGAACCCACATCTCCTGCAAAACACTTCGCCCGTTTACGGAAGTTGAAAAAACAAAAAACCAGCAAACTCAGTAGCGTTACCCACAGGAAATTCGCATCAATAAACGATATTTTATGGTTAAGATATATCAGAGGCAACAAAACCGCTATGGAATATCCCCCTGTAATACCATTAATCCCATCCATAAAATTATAAGCATTCGAAATCCCCACACAAACGATAAGAGCCAAGAGGATCATCCACCAACTCTGCCAATTAAGAATGCCGAACTGATAGAACATCAAGAACATCGCCACAAACTGCACGACCAAACGTACACTATCCGGTAAGGAACGAATATCATCTATAAAACTAACAGTAGCAACCAACGTCACCCCAATCAGGAACCACGGATATTGAAACCCAAAGAAAGCACTCCAAATCCAAGCTCCGATCAAGAAGATGATGCCACCACCACGCAAAACCACTTGCTTATGCGAACTACGTTCGTTGGGTTTGTCAATGATGTTGAAGTGGTCGGCGATGCGGAAATAAAGGAGTTCTGCTATAAGCAGAATTACAAAAATCAACAGATATAACATATTATCAAAAACTTTTAATCGTTTTGATTAAACCATCTTTTGCTCTAACAGGCATCTTGTCCACTCCTAAAGCAGACTTTATCTTCACATTGGAAACGACATAGTTTTCCGTCAACTTAGCCAGACGTTCTTTATTCAATGGCAGATGCAGACAACCACCAACACTTGCTACCATCTCCATCATTTTTTTGTTCAAATGCCAAATATGTGCCATCTGTCCCGTAGCCTCACAAATAATAGCTATCAGTTCGTTGGTCGACAAAGCCTCATCATCAGCCATATGATAAATACCAGAAGCCACCTCCTTAGTCAACAAGCCTTCTACAACATAGCACAAATTGTCGATAGAAGTAAATGTTCGTTTATTTTCGAAAGCTCCCAATGGCCATGGAATTCCTTTTTTCACTACATTATATAACAAATTCAGATTTCCCTTGTTACCTGGTCCATGAATCATGCAAGGACGCAAGATATAGACCGACTTATCAGCTGGCCATTTTCCCAAAATATACTCCTCGGCTTTGATTTTACTCTCACCGTAAGGTCCTTTGGGAGAAGGTACAACCTCTTCGGTCAGGATATCTCCCGCCACTTGATCAGCAGCTGCCTTTACTGAACTGAAAAAAACGAACTTTTTTGCAAAGGAATTTCGGAAATAATCATATATCTTCTGCGTCAATCCCGTATTGACATCAAAATAAACCTGAGCCTTCGACCTATTTTTCGTATCATGTGCCTTCCCCGCCAGATGAATGACGGCATCCACTTCCGGAATATCCCTTCTTTCAAATTCATTCCAACTATAGGTTTTTATCACTCCATCTTTTTCAGGGGCAATAATATCCAAGCCATAAATTTCATTATCCTCTTTCAGAGCTTTCACAAGATTTCCCCCGACAAAACCATGAACACCGGTTATAAGAATCCTCATACTATTTTATTTACTAAATCAACATATTGCTTTGTCACCTTCTCTTTCGTATAATACCGTTGTATCACCTCATATCCGTTACGTCCCATTTGTCGAAGTTCTTCACGAGATACCGAAGTCAACCACTGTGCCATTTCATCAACCTTCTTATCGAAATCTTTCTCTGTAATAAGCTTTGCACAATTATACTCCTTAGTGAAGTTCACGATAGGAGTTTTATCACCAGAGCATATAAGCAATGGTCTCTCACACGCCATGATGGTATAAACTTTAGACGGAAATCCCATCATTTCCATCTCTGGGGCCATAAAGATGAATTGCACATCACTATATGCCAATATACTTGGCATTAAATGACGAGGTTGGTAATCGAGCACATGCAACTTATCTAGATTCCTCTCAACTTTCTGTTCTTCTAAATATTGCCGCTGAACCCCCATACCTATCACAAAATATTCCACATTCAACTCCTTTGTTTTCTCAACCAAAGCCACCAATGGACGCCAGTCTTGTGCATGCCCTATATTTCCGGCATAGAGTAACTTCAATGAATTAGTTTTAGGGAAAATATTTTCGTCAAGAGATTCTATATTTGTTGGATTATAAAGATCTGTATCTACAAAGTTGGGGATAATATGCAACTTACTCGGATTCTTAAAACGCCCCACAATTGTGTTATAAAAAACATCATCAATAGTTGTGACAGCATCAGACCTATTATAAATACAACGCTCTACTTTCTTTAAGAAAGCAATCACCGCCCCTGTCTTTTTCTTCAAAATATCCGGATAAATTTCTTGTACATTATAGATCACCTTACAACCTTTCAGTTTGCCAAGAATAAGATTAAGCATACCGATACTGAGAGGTGGAGAAGGCGATACAATTACACTTACATTACGTATACACAAGCCAAGAATAAACGAAATAATGTGCCAATAAACAAACCCCAAGATACGTAATACTGTATTTTTGAACTTCTTCTGCGGTACATGTAACACCCTTATACTATGAAAATCACTTTCTTTATACACACCCGGTATTTTCCATTTTAGCGGTTGCTTTGCCAACTGTTCCTCTACCACATTAAAGTGCGGAGTTGTAGAAAGTACTACCACCTCGTAGCCCTCCTTTTGGAATCTAAGCGCAATATCATTATATAGATATGCAGTAGAAACTCCGTCGGGACTAAAAATCAAAGAGTGAATTAAAATTTTCTTTTTATTCATATTTACAGATGTATATCATATTCCACCTTTAATAACTCTCGAATTTTTTCCTTATCTCCTCCTGTCTTTTGTTTAATCTCAAAAATCAAGGCATCTACCAAAGTTCGATACCACCAACCTTGAAGAAAACACCACAGAAAGCCTTCTTTACCTTCAAACATACCACCTTTCAAAAAGTAACGTATGAAGAAATAAATAAATGCTCTCCAAAACAAAGGCATCTTAGCATATCTATGCTTCATTGAACGCTGAGAAGCAGCCTGTCCTTCCAATCCATTTTTTTCGTTATTCGTCAGATTATATTCAATATCCAAAAGGTCAGCAGCTTCACGAATGGCATATCCATTATGCTTATTCGTCCACCATTTCAAGTTATTAAAATTATCATCGTAAAAAGCTTCTTCCCACACGATAAGTTCTCCAGAAGTAAGTTTCATATGTTCATCCATCTGACGGTTCTCACTAACAGCTCTGCCTTTACGAAAGATACGAGTCATATATTTTTTACCGGTTCCTCCTTTGATAAATTTTCCCAAGAACATATGCTTAAGTCGAATACTAATCGCAGAAATGTCATCCGGAATCATTGGTAATTCCTTTTGCATACGTTCTATAAGAGCTAGCTCAAGATACTCATCAGCATCTAATTTCAATACCCATTCTGTCTTAATTGGAGCATTCTGAAGAGCCCAATTGAACTGAGTAGCATAGTTTACCCACTTATTTTGCAAGATTGTTACATTCTCATATCCCTGTGCAATCTCCACGGTTCTGTCTGTAGAATAACAATCAATGACAAAAACCTCCTTAACATAAGGAGTAATTCTATCCAAGCAACGCTTCATATGAATCTCCTCGTTACCAGCAAGAATAATTACTGAAAGATCTAACATATACTATATCTTAAAACTATTATTTGTCAACTTATACAGCTGACTGCTTATAGTATTGACGACATAACCTGAAATCACTATCATCACAATCCCTACAGGAACACCCATCCAACTTTTACCCATCCACATCAGAACAATGCACATCATACTTGGGTGAATTAAATAGATTTCATAACTACGTTTAGATAGCCAACTTATAACTCTATTCTGTTTTCTTAATTTCACTAATGTCATTATCGTCAAAAATGTAAACAATCCAAACAAAGCACTAGAGAAAAATGCTAACCCTTTATACAAATCATATTGCCAACAATGAAGATAATAAGACGCACACAGTAAGAAGACAGTCAAAAGCAGCAATACTCTCTTATTTTTACAACAAATCCCTAATATTTTATCACCAATTGTAAATATCATGGTAGCATAAAGCAATGTCAAAGGAACAATTGTTTTGAACACAGAAGCAAACATACTAGGCAAAACAACAATAACCACAGAGAAACCTGCCAAAGCAACTACATATATCCAAATGGATAGTTCTGATAAGAATCGAACGCGTGAAATCAAAAGAAACAAAATATACATGATAAGAGTCATTGTAATATACCATAAATGTCCATTCCACATCAATGGGCTAAACCATCCTAAGCCAAAGAGATTCAAAAACACCGTTTGTACATTCAATTCATGACCAGCATACAATTCCAAAGGAATCGCAAACAACAATGTCAACCACAAAGGAATGAATATCCTTAAACTTCTCTTTTTAATAAGTCCACAACATTTATACCAATACATCCAGATTCTCTCCACTTTATACCATATAGATAGGCTGATATTGCCAAAAAGACGGCGACACTCCCTCCTCCTATCCATAATCCACTATTTATCAAAATCTTAGAGCACGACTGTTGTAAATAATGATCAAGTATTACTCCAAACATAGCAATCACACGAACCACATCTAAAGTATAGTTATATATTTTCATAATTCAGCAATTTTCAGTCATCAAATCCAATAACTCTTCAATACAATTATGTATAGTCAATTCACTCTTGGGGCTAACTCCTTTCTCATATCTCATGATCGCATCCGCAATCTCCTCAGAAGTACGACGGACAAAAAGTTCAGAGGGCTTACAAATAGCATGAGCAAAAGGAAGATCAGAAACGATCACATCACATCCTGCCTCAACAGCTTCAATAAGCCCCAAACCAAGACTCTCATTAATAGATGGATAAACAGTTGCCTTACATTGACCATAAACCTCTGCTAGTTGTACAAAAGGCATAATACCATGATTCTCTATTCGGATACCCTCTCCAATAGCTTGTACTATCTCACGTACAAATGGATTGTCCTTCGACACCGTCAGATGGAGCCTAGGAATTAATCCTTTCTGCTTCAAAATTTGCATTGCTCCTAGAAGTTCCTCATGTCCTCGAGTTCCCGTATAGTCACCAACTAATATATATCCATCCCTCCCAACTTTATTATCTTTCTGTTTTTTGAAACATTCTGGTATATGATAGAAAGGAAGAAGCAATAACAATTTTCCTTTATACGGAAGAGCCTCCCTAAGACAAGCTTCGGTATTACTCGTCTGGACAATCCATCCATCCGTATTACTAGCCAAAGAGGCAATAAAGCGCTGTTTCAACCAATTTAAAAACTTTCGCTTAAAAGGGAAGTCTACAGGAATCTTTAATATGTTAACATTATGTACATACGTAAAAACTTTACAAGACATTTTCACTGGAGCCGGTATATTACCAAAGCACAAAACAAAAGAGAAATCATCCCGATGAGCTTTGTAATAGGTCTTTCTCTCACGGATACTCGCCACCATGTTCACAATACGCTCCACCCGTTCTTCACATGACAATTTTGGGCAACGTACATCTTTTAGAAGAACAAAGTTCATCTTTCGATCCAACATGTTAGCTACAAGAAAGTCTAATAAAACTCTACCTCCCCCCATACAAATATACAGCGAATCCAATAGAATAGGTTTATTATTCATAAAAGAATAATTATAATCGTACAATTTTAGAATTCTAAATAGGAAGTCTACGTCTATCCCAATTTACCCCCTCTTTAATTACTCTAGCAGGATTACCACCTATGATACAATGAGGTGGGTATTTTTTACCTCCCACCCCAACAGTTCCTCCAGCAACTATTGAGTTATCAGCCACTCGCATTCCTTTATAAATCAACACAGTATTACCAATCCAAACATGATTCCCGATCTTGATAGATTTACTTGGATTTGTACGATTACCTTGTAAATCCGTAATACTATGGCTATCTCCTGTTCTTAAAGTAATATTCGCTGAAAGCATACAATCGTCTCCAAATTCAATAGTAGTTCCCTCTATAGCTGCAAGTTCTGTATTGGGTCCAACTGTAAAATGATTTCCTAAAACAACTCGATTGTTATCATCCTCTATACATATTGAAAGTCCACTTCCCGAACTGCAAGAACCTATAAAAATGGTATTGTTATTACCCCGTATTGTAATATTCAATTTTGTGAAATGTGTCACTTCTCCTAGCTTATTAGGGGAGAATATAAGTTTATTATTATTCCCGTTTAATTTAATACAAGCATTAGCTAAAAACAAACCAGGGACATTAAAACTAAATTGATTTCCCTTTCCACGAATAATGACCTTATTACAACCAAGAAAACGATATACTCTCGCTAATAAATTATAAGCCCATGTGTGAGTTTTTATATATGATTTCATACCTTATTTTCTATAATGCATTCTTTCATATCTTTTTTTTATCATCTCATTTCCTCCTCGAAGTATATATTTTACTTCTATTGGCGATGAAAACTGACAGAGGTTACGCGTTCTAAGCCATCCATGTATTGGCTCCATATAATTACCAGGAATACTACTGTAAACCTCCTTGTAACCATATAACCGAAGCTGTTGAATTAAATGATTTGAAAAATAACCTATAGGAAGACAAATTTCATTAACTTCTTTACCTAGGATAGTATTGAGTAATTTCTTTGAATCACCTAGTTCTCTCCTTAACTCTTCGTCTGAAAATGAGGTAAGATCAGTATGACTCCATGAATGACATTCAAATCTGAAACCACTATTTTGTAAGTCCAAGATTTCTTCCTTGCTCAACAAACAATCTTCACCAATATGTCCAAAGGGAAGGAAAATGGTCGGAAGTATATTATTCTCAATAAAAAAATCTTTTACTTCATAAATACCGCGAAACCCATCATCAAGCATAATAGCAACTTGTCCATTCGGCTTGGTGATTTGTTGTACAATCTCAAATCCTTCTTTATGTATCACATCCACATGCTTTTTGAACATATCTATATGAGTTCCCATATGAACATCAATATCCAATGCCTTATAATTAATTGTCCTATATATATCATGGTAAAATAAAATTTTACTTTTATGATTACGATGTAACACACTACTAACCCATAAAAGAAAAAGTTTGATTAATTGTTTCATATTCAAAATGTATCAATATCAAGCATTGAAATTGCCCAATTTTTTGGTTCATAACATATTTTCTTCATTTTATCCGATTCCACACGAATACCATGATTCAAATATTTATTCTTTGGATTATAAAAAAAACCATTCCGCTTATAAAATGGAAACAGAGGGTGTCCTTCCGAAATTGCAATCTTAATCAAATCTGGATGAAATTCTTTGATAAATGATTTTATCAATCTCTTAAATACTGAATAGTTATAAATTGACAAAAAAACCTCTCCTATCAGGATAAATATCAAACCATTTTTGCAACCGATTTTATAATAAATAGTTCCATTTATTGTATTATAACTCTTTATTCCACTATGTGTCTTCATTCGCCAAACTATTGTTTGTGCATCATAATTTACATGAAGTAAATTTCTACGACGCATAATATTTTCACGCACAAGTAAAAGACTGTTATCTATAGGTTTATAAGCATCTTCAGAGTCCCAATCAACTACTCCAAAAAGCTTAGAAACACTCACACCAATTTTTGAGACTATATGAACAGGACGACAGATCTTTAACATGGTAAAAAAAGACTTAATATAGTTCCATCCATTTTTTTCATGCACTTTTCGAGAAGCATCAGCACTAACATTCCATATAATTCCTTCTTTGTCATTATTAAAAAAATGGCTAAGCAAAACTCTATCTAACTGTCCAAAAATCCCTTTACCCCGACAATTCTGGCGAGTACATGAATCACATAATTGAATACATCTAATTTGATTATTACCGACATAAAAATTCAAATAATATGAAAGACGACTACTAACAATTTTATTATCTATTTCTGCACAAAAATTATATCCATTGGATTCATTTAACACAAAATTAGTTTTCGCCATTTTATTATATGGTACATTAGGCCATACTTCTTCATACAAATGAAATAACCCATCTACATCTGTTGGGACTACAGGACGAATTAATATCTCTTTATCCATAAATTTAGGCTTTACTACATGGTCCTTGTAATATACATGGAATCTCTTTGTTTTGTAATGATTCAATAAGCTTTAATAACGAAATAGCTGCATTTTCTGGACACCAAACATCTCTCATACTTTGCATCCCTGCTTTTGACATACGTCCTCGATCTATTGGATTGTCTATTAAATAAGTAACTTTCTCATATAATGAATCAAGATCACCCGATTTGAAAACCATTCCATTCACATAGTCTGAAACAAGATATGGAACGGAACCAATCTCATCAGCACCAACCAAGACACAACCATTCGACATAGCTTCATTAGCGACTGCTCCCCATCCTTCATTTCGATCAGATGTAAAAAGAAATAAATCATGTTTATACATCTGAACAAGAACCTCTTCATTAGGCATATTTCCGAGAAAACTAATCTGATTAACCAAATTCAACGATTGAACCAATGATTTTATATTATTTAATTCATTCCCTTCCCCTATCATGTCCAAATGGAAATTATACTTATTATCCTTTAGACGTTGAGCCAATAAAATAGCCAATTCAGGATGTTTCCAATCAATAAATCGAGCACACCAAAGGATATTCACATACTTGGATTCTAAATGAACTTTTTTGTAATTCAACTGCCTGTCCACCTTTGTAAAATATCCCCATTTGTAACAACGATCGTCATAAGCAAATACTTTCCGCATATCACTACTTACATAAGCAGAATTACATAATCTATAGAAATTTGCCTTTTGGAAATATTTTTGATAACAAAAACGCCATTTAAGGAAAGCAGGAGAAAGAACATTTATCATACCTCGTTTAAGCCATCTCTCACCACGTTCAATACTCAAACCTCGAGAATTATACTTTGCCCGCTCAATTGCATATTCCAAAGAATTCGCTCCAAAAACACAGGTTTTAGAATCTCTAGCTAAACACAAAGCGTATTCATGTGATTCACTATTTTTTGAAGCTATAATACAATAGGGACGGGTGCTATAATCCTCTCCCCCCTTCATTTCAGATTGGTCTACCGACTGAGTTGCAACAAAACAAAACTGATTCCCCAGTTTTTCATATAATATGTCTGCAACCAGTACCTGATGATGATTAAGATAGTTTACAAAAAAAGTTAGTTCCATTGCTATTATTAAAGATTCATATAAGAGAGAATGTCTTCCGTACGCTTTTTCCAAGTACGGTTCTCTAACATAAAAGCACGAGCTCTCTTGCCCAGTTCATAGAGTTCGCGTTTGGAAGTCTCAGTAATTTCTTGTATTAAGTTTGCAAGTCCCTCACTGGTTATATCGTGCAATACTTTCATATATTGGCCGTAATCACGTTCCGCATGCGCTACAGGTGTAGAGACGACTAATTTACCCATAGTAAGACATTCCAACAATTTCCCTGGGAAATGGAAATCCTCTTCCTCTTCAATACGAAGGTTCAAAAGTACATCAGCCCCCTCATATACCTTAAATAGTTGATCTTGTGTCAACATACCCAAATATTCGATTCGAGAATCCGACTTAGCAGCTTCTTCTATTAGCGGAACATCTATCCCCTTTCCACATATTTTTATCTTAACATTTAAATTTGGACGTACTTTGAGTGCTTCTAAAACTAATCGGGTTCCATTTTGATCCCATAACATACCAGCTAGAACAAAAGTATATATCTTTGATTTCGATACTTTAAGAGGAAAGAGTTTAGACACTAATTGGTCTGTAATGCCACCATCTATCAGCAAAAAATCTTTACCAGGTGCATAATGAGTAGCAATACGCTCATTGATCACGATACGGCCATCCAACAAAGGAATATACTTCTCCGCGATCTTTTCTGCACGCTCATAACCAATCATAGTAAGTTTACTCAGTCCCAAACGTTTCGGAGGAACTCCTAAATCATAAAGCATACAGTAAAGTTTTACCCCAGCCTTCTGACATGCTTTATAAATATAATCAATTGAAGGGTGGTAAGTATTATATATAAATACTTTACAATCTTCTTCTTGATGTGCTTTCGCCCATTTCCTAATAATATACACATACAGTAAACTCCAATGAATACTCTTTAAAATTTTGATATTTAAAGTTGGTAGTATAGTAACTGTAGCCCCATTTTCAAGAGTATCAGTTTTTCCTGTTATCCATAAAGGTCCATTTGGATATGATTGATAAGATGGTTTAGATACATACTCAATATGATCATTGCCAACCATCTCCGCCATTGATAAACCAACACCTTGTATCGCATTAAATCCGGATCTAGAAAATGCGTTTGTCCAATATTCTTTTCGATCGGGGGTTAAACTGGAAATAAATAATATAGCCATAAGAATCTTCTAAACAGTGATCTAAGTTTTCGATCACAATAATATTTATTTTATAAGAACCTTTATTCTATTTTTGGTAAATATGATTAACCATAAAGTAACAAATAGTATCACATATTTAATTATTGAACTACAAGTAAAATAAGCGTTAAACAAGATAATTATCATCTGCGAAAATGCTACAACTACAAATGTTTCTCTACCTATATACTGAAAAGCCTCACTTACTTTATGTAAATACTTTACAATATAGGAAGATAAACAAAACATCATTACCGTTCCAGCAATAGCTCCTATCGTTAATGGTATAACCGGAAGAATATTATTCCATGCCATATCCAATCGCCAAAAACATGAAACACCCAATGAAATAAAAAAACCCACTAACATCATCTTCCATTTAGGATAGTCTATAAATGAATGAAAGTTACTTAAATATGAACCAAACAACACTAAAAAACTTGCATAAGGGACAGTACTTAAAGACCAAGGCAATGTTACTTTGAAATTCTTAAGAAATACACCCATAATCAACAAGCAAATACAAACAACTACCCTACTCCACCCTTTATCTATAACATAAGTAAATCGGACAATGAATAAAGACACGAATAATACAGGAATAAACCACAATGCATACCCTTGCCACCCATCACATAATAACCTTAATATCAAATCATTATCCTTCACATAAAGATTCTTCACTTGTCCGAGTAGTACAAGTTCTACACTGGAATAAATAATAAAAGGAACAGCAAGAGATTTTACCTTCCTTATTGCAAATTCATTGATAGAGTATTTATCCCAGTTTGTCATCCACCCGGAAGCAATAAAGAACAAAGGCATATGAAATGAATAGATAAAATTCGATAATGGTTCAGGGATAGCCGCATGACCAAGAATCATCAGCAAAATAGTAATCCCTTTGGCAACATCCATCCATTGATTTCTATTAACCGTAATCATAATACTGAAAATATTGTTTTATACTCCTGCCAATCGTAAACTATTGGTTGAAAGAGTTTTGAAATTCCCCATAAATACCATACCCAGATTATCCCCCCATATAATTTTCTATATAAAGACGAAAGATATTTTAACACAATAGAATATGACAAAAAATCAAATGTTATCAAGTAAAAAGATAATCGATCAATTTGGACAACACTATATGTTGAAGCAGTAAATATCGCAGATACGTAAGCTATTACCAATACTATAGCATGTTCCCTAGGTAACTCATATTTTGAAAGCACATACAACAATATCAGTATCCGTAATATCATCATTGAAACACCGAGGAATGTGTGTTCATTAGTTGCTACCACACTCATCAAATATTCGTATGAGTTACTTTGTTGTATAACAGAATTCATAAGTTTAGGAAGGAAAGATGCCCCAGCAAATAAAACTGCAAAAAAGAAAGCACCAAGACCTAACAGAATCAACTTATTTTTATATGGTATATAGCATAAAAAAGGTATTATCAAAAGAATCAAAGCACTAGTATGAAATGTTGAAGCTAATCCTATCAACAAATAATATAGAATTGACCTATAGGATAATAAATCTCGAATTATTAATAATCGCCCATATATGCAATATCTATATGCTAAAAGGAACAATGCTGTCGCAACAAATTGTCTTTGGGCAGACGATAAAATACTAAAATTAGCACATGTCACCATTCCAAAAACTGCAACCAACAAATAGTGACATTCAATTTTATATAGATCAAAGAATTTGTAATTCGCATACGCAAAAACACAAGAGCAAACGAATACAAAAGTGAAGTAACCTGATGATCTAAACAATCTATTTAGTACAAACCATCCATATTCTGCATGATCTGTTTCTGGGTTATAGTCATATTGTTCCACACTATTAAACATATCAAATGTACGATGATACGGAATATAGTCGGGCATATAATTATAGCGTACTCCTAAATAAAGACCTGCACAAATAAATACCCACCCTAAAAATTTTTTTTCTGATTTAGGGAATACAAAATATAGTATTACTATAATAAAATATAATACCAAAGTATATACCATATTTGTTTACTTTAGGACAGAGTTATAAATAGAAAATTGTGTCGCTGCAACTGTTTTAGGATCGTGCTTCTTCTCCGAAAAAATCATGGATTGCATAGATAACCTTTTTGCAAGCACTTGATCTGTTAAGATTGATATAATTTTAGATGCACAAGATCTATAATCATATTTTGAAAAGTACGATAAAGAGTCAGAATTTCCTAATTCCCCCATTGCACCTGCATAAGTTGCAACAGTAGGCACACCCAAATAAGTTGATTCAGCAAGAATTAGACTATAAGATTCTGCATAGGAAGGATTGACAAAAACATTACTATGCAGATAAGTCTTTATTAAATCGTACGTACTCAGACTACCTAAAAATGAAACAGAACCACTCAGACCATTTGAATATATAAACTGCTCCATCAAACGCATATACCCCGATTTACGAATACCTGTTTGTATTGACCCAGCTAATAATAGTTTAGCTTGGGGAAGCAATCGTTTTACCTCACGAAATGCTTTTAATAATGTAAAACTTCCTTTAGTAGGTTCAATTATAGAAGCAGTAGAAAAGATAGTATAGGGTTCCATCCTTTTTATGTTCCATTTCACAGACTGAAAGAACTGAGGTCGTAAAGCTATTCGAGTTTCATAAATGGTAGCTTTAGGATTCAGTAAATTAACGTTTTCTTTTACCCAATTAGATTGAACACTAATTATTTTATACTTTCGTATGACCTCTTCCTCCCTATTTACAGATTTATGTAATCGCCTTGATAAAGCTATTAATGAAGAAGATGGTCGAAGAAACTCTTTAATTGAAAAACATCTGATTCTTTCTTGTATCGTAAGATCCCCATATAATACATCCAATACAGACGAATAGAATCCTTGCATATCTAATACAACAGGAACATTTGGACATATTGTTTCAAAAGGAATTGTTGCCCAAAAGAACTCTGTGCCCCATATCTGAATGATATCTGGATGATACGAATCAATAATGGTTGTAAAAAGATCAACATCTTCCGCTGTAGTCTTTTTAGGCAGAACCCACTGAGATCTTCCCCGAACAATTTCTTCACACACAGTATCGACCTCTGCTATTGTCACATTCGCAATCTGGACATCGGGATAATAGGTAGATAAAAGATCATTCATACCAGATATCCATGTTCCAGACCCACTCATTTGAGTTTCTGTCAACTTTATATTGCTAAACCATAATATTTTCATATCAAAGTACGTTTCAAAAAATTTTCACCTATTAGACTATATGACTTTAATTTTGTGTCAATAGTTGTCCAATCATAATTCCAGTCAAAAGTACAGATAGGAACGTCTTCTTTATAACAGATTTGTGTGCTTAATCCTAACCTGTTCAACAACGTATAAAGTCTATCATTCATGCCTACATTCCCTTGCTGTTCAGTAACAACGAGAAAAGGTTTATGTAACTTCAAACACATTACAACACAATGAAATGAGTCAGTAATAACATACTCTGCATGCTTAATCTTAGAAAGCCACCCTTGCATGGTATACTGACCATCCTCATTGTTCCAAATAATATTCTTCTCCCCTAATAGCCTATTAACTATCATTTTTCTATCGGAAATATGACGAAGAAAAAAACTATACATATAAGGTTCTTTATTTTGGAATAAAGAATCATCAGCTAAGACATGATAGAAGGAAGATTCCATCAGAATCGTTGGATCTGGTACAATCTCTGCATCATTTCGACCCAAAGACTTAACTATATCAACACCTGAAGATTCTCGTACACTTAGACTATCAAATAATCCGATATATTTAGAGGCAACTTTATGAGCCTCTTCTGGATACGTAACACATCCAAAACTAAGAGCATATCCGACACGTTTACCCTCAAACTTAAATCCTAAAAAATAGGCAGGGGATATAATACCCTTCCCTTCTCCAAACATCAAAAAAGCAGGATTGGCTACTTGATCACTACCTGAAATAATCACATCAAACCGAGATGATATTTCAGTAATAGATGAATATGTATAGACCCTTTCTGTTAAATTCAGATGATTCTTACGGAATAATGCTAATGAATTTTCTTTCTTTCTATTATCAATGTATTCTCCCAATTTAAGAAACTTACGATACAAAAAGAACTTATACAACGAGTCGTCATAGAAACGAGGTTTATAATTAATAACCTTTACATCATGGCCTGCAGAAACAAGATAACGCTGCAATGCTAAACACTGCATAATAGCGCCGTAGTTTGTTGCCCAATGAAATGTCAATATTCCTATTTTCATTTATTTCTTTTATGGAAATGGAAGACTTTATTTACCAAACGTTTTGCAAAAGACAATCCCTTCCTTAAAAGAGGAGGGGTTAGAATATTATCAATCAGCCGTATTAAGCTATTTGTTTTTTGATACTTATCAAAAAACAATTTACGCTTTAGATTAGGAGCAACAGAAACAACGCATGCTATATTATATTTGATTACTGTTGAATAATCAGATTTACGATATTCTACCCATTCCTTAGAAGATAATAGTTGTCCACCTTTGTCTGTATTTACCATTAGGCAACATATTCCCTTATCATCATCTATCTCCGGCATCACATTTTGAATACCCCAATAGTCTCCTATGGTAATATCACTACCGCTTTTCAGACACTTAGCAGGACAGGCATAACAAGAGGGACGCAAAAACAAATCGGCTAAAAACCCTTTCATAAATATATTTTCATTATAGGGTTCTGAGAGCAAAACTGTATTTTTTCCATCCTAATCGTTTGTTTCTAAACTCTATACGGGATATATCCCGTATAGAGTTTAGAATAATCGGTTTAGAGTGGGACAAAACTGAATTTTTTTGATTGCCCTTCAGGGCAATTAGTTCTTCTAAATAACTCTTCCATACTCCAGGACTTGGCACTCCGTGACATATGAAGTCAACCGTCAGCAAATTATCATACTCTTTCCGAAGAAAAAGATTTAATCCAGCAATCTGACAGGGTGTACCGGTAAACAACACCTTCCTACCTTTCTTCAAGAATCGTTCTACTTGACAATAGGACTCTCCTATTCGGCTCTGTACATATTTGGAACCTCTAAAAGCAGCTAATCCCTCTTTGGTTTCTGTATAATCATGAATGACTTCCCAATCATCATTAAAACGTACCCCAAACACAACACCACCCTCTTGTATGATTGTTTCTGCCAATAGGGTAAAAACACCTCCTGAAGAACTTTGCATACGAACCTCTTCATTCGGATTATTCGCAGCATAGACCTGTAAAGGTTTGCGTTCTTCTCCTTGATTCAATACGGGACACACCTTCTCACAAAGCCCACAATCAATACAGACCTCTTGATCTACTATAGGATACAAAAAGCCCTCTCCGTCTTCCTGCATCGTAATACAAGATTTAGGACAATGTTGCACGCAGGCGTTACAACCACAACAATTCTTCTTATCAATTATATTAATCATAGTATGATATCAAATTGTCATTTTTTTATTTTCAAAAACACAAGTCCTTTATCCAGTAAAAACGTTCTTTCATGCTTTGTAATACCAATAAATAAACTAGTGACACTTACAGATAGAACACAAGTAAAGCCCACTGCAAAAAGTCTCAACCAACCTTCCTCTATCTGCATGTGCACAAACATTGGCAATATGATTGAAACTATAACAGTACAAATAATAGGAGCATATATATTCTTCAAGTAGGCCCACATGGGAAGATTAATCAACTTTCTTAGCATGAACATCCTTGAAAACTGTGCTACAGATTCTACACAGAAATGAACAATAAAAACAGAATAAGCTGGTGCCCCCATCTTCAACATAATATAAGAGATGGGTAAAATTGCAAGCAAAATACCACCAACTACCGCTTGGTAGACTTTCACCTTCCCTGTAGCTTGATTCGCAATGATACAAGGATTTGCTGTTGTATAAACAAGAGAGATACACAACATAATTTGAGCAAAAATGACAGTATGATCAGGTACAGTCTTTAGCCAAAGAGTCAAAAGAAAATTCGTTTCAAGTAGAACAGGCAATGCTATAAAAAACAAAAGTAAAAAAGAAAATCTAGCGCTTCGGAACATTAAACTATGCATCTGATCCAAATTACCTGCTGCATAGCTTTTTGTAATCTGCGGATTAAGTGCCATCTGAAAGTTCATTACAAACTGCAATACAGCTGACTGTACTTGAATTGCTATACCTCGTGCTGCATTAACTACAGGGCCAAAGAATACATTCAACATCATGTTAACCCCCTGAGTGTATAAAACAACTGCAAGACTCCCCCAAAAACTCCAACCTGCAAATCCTAGCATTTCCTTGATAAGATCGCTATTCCAACGATGGATATAAGAAGATTCTTCAAAATGCCTCTTACAATAGGCTGTATAAACTAATCTGATCGAGAACTGTACCGCAAGAAGTAAGATCGCATAGACAATAAGTTTATCAAAAGGGAAAAGCATTAATAAATAGACTACCAACAGTTTCAATACGACTTCAACTACTGAAATCATGGCAAAAGCCGACATCTTTTCATGGGCTACGATGTCGGCATTATAGGGTATTGACATGATATTCAAAACACAAACAAGGATAGAACATTGATACACCCACATCGCTGCAATCATTCTATCCTCAGGAATCACCAACTTTTCCTGTAAAAACCATAAACCCACCGTCTCTCCAAGTATAACAATAAGGATAGAAATCATCGCATGGATCTGAAGCGAAGTGCTAAACACTCTTTGAAGTCGTTCCTTATTTCCAGATCCGAGCTCAAAAGTTATATAGCGTTGAGTTGCAGCCACCATTCCTCCATTAATGAACGCAAACATGGAAACAATACCTCCAACGACATTGTAGACGCCATAATCTTCAATTCCTAGTACCTGAAGGATAACTCTTGATGTAAACAAAGATACCAACATCATCAAGAGCATTCTTGTGTAAAGAAGAAGAGTATTTTTTGCTATTCGTTTATTATTTTCTGTATTACCAGACATGATAAAATGCATTTTATTTGAGAGTGGACAGAAAGAAAATAAGCCTTTAGTCAAAAGACCATTTTAGTGTTACATTCCACAACCTCTTTATCATATTTGCTATTGCTTTGAGCATTATCTCTTCTTGCCCGGGAGCGATACGTACTTCCAAATTATGTTTAATCAACATTGCATTAGCGAACGCGTTAGCATCTATTTCCACACTTTGTAAGATATTCTTTTGCCAAGAGTCGTCATCTCCTTTATTTCTATATAAGTAGAAAAAATTTTGTTTCCAAGATAATATTGTAATCGGGAGTTCACTTGATCTTCCTGTTACTTCAAATATATTATTATCAGTATATTTCTCTCAACTGATTCGCCATGTAATTCTCCACAGCTGTTTCATTGAGCACAAGGTTTTCATCCTTCAAGAAGTTGTATTCAACGCCTATATGTTTATTTTTATCACATCGTTCCTCTCCAAACCACCATATTATGATCGCTATAAAATGTCTCCGGGAAATAGCATTCACGACCCTTCAACGCCCCCGAATAAAAAACATAATCAATCCGCCA
>ENA-OPCP01000913-OPCP01000913.1-human-gut-metagenome-genome-assembly--contig:-NODE-913-length-21645-cov-7.588698_pt1 | contig 21645 bp, 26 predicted proteins | sample MGYA00241563_ERZ501477 | MGnify/ENA primary metagenome ERZ501477 (study PRJEB25962, sample SAMEA2042572) | human gut metagenome | biome: human gut; feature: human-associated habitat; material: faeces... | reverse complement strand
CCTTTCATTTATCCCTGCCGCCGGGCGATAAACTCCGCCACGGCCTCCACCGTCCGGGCCTGCTGTTCCTCCGCCGAGATAGTCGCAGGCGCGTCCCCCTTCTGGGGGCCGTAATTGCCGAACTGGGCATGGTTGCCGCCCTGGATCTCCACCACGTTCTCGGTGTAGTCGATCTCGTCCTCCACGCTCTGGTTCAGGGAGCCGTAGACGGTGAGGGACATCACGGTGTCCATGGCAAAGACGGTGCTCTCCTACGCCAAGAACGCCGCCGCCAGCGGCCTAGACGGCGTGGTCTGCTCTCCTTTGGAGGCGGCTCTGGTGAAGGAGCGGTGCGGCGCGGACTTCCTGACCGTCACCCCCGGCATCCGGTTCGCGGACAGTGCCGCCGGCGACCAGAAGCGGATCATGACCCCGGAGAAGGCGGGCAAGTCCGGCTGCGACTACATCGTGGTGGGCCGTCCCATCACCCAGGCGGAGGACCCGGTGTCCGCTTATCGGAGAGCGGTCAAGGACTTTTGGGGCTGAGCGGAACGGGGGCACGTCTGCATGAAATTTGATTTGATGGAACTTGCCCTTGTCATTGCTGTCTTTTTCATGGTACTGGCATTCGGAGTAATCTGGATCAAAGCCCTGCCATTCGGTTATACCGAGTCGGCGCTATTGTACCTTGCAGCCATTGTGGCCGCAAGTGCTTTCTGGGTCGGCCGAAAGCACTGACCATCTTCGCACATTTGGATAAGGAGGATTTTTCCATGAACTTAGAACGTGAAATCGCCCACGATCTGCTGAGCATCGGCGCGGTGTTCCTGCGGCCGGACGAGCCCTTCACCTGGGCCAGCGGCATAAAGAGCCCCATATACTGCGACAACCGCCTCATCCTCACCGCGCCCGACGTGCGCAATGAGGTCGAGGCCGCCATCGCCGAGACGGTGAGGCGCGAGTTCCCCGAGGCCGAGGCGCTCATGGGCACGGCCACGGCGGGCATTGCCCACGCCGCCATAGCGGCGCACCTCATGGGCCTGCCCATGGGCTACGTGCGCTCCGGCGCGAAGGACCACGGCAGGCAGAACCGCATCGAGGGCAAGCTCACCGAGGGCGAAAAGGTCGTAGTCATCGAGGACCTCATCTCCACCGGCGGCAGCCTCATCGAGACGGTCGAGGCCCTGCGTGAGGCGGGGGCCGAGGTGCTCGGCGCCGTGTCCATCTTCACCTACGGCATGGAAAAGGGCAAGCAGCGCCTCGCCGAGGCCAAGGTCCGCGCCGTGAGCCTCACGGATTTTGACGAGATAGTCGCCGTCGCCGAGGCCGAGGGCTATATCCCCGCGCACACCGTGCCGGGACTCATGGCCTTCCGCGCGAACCCCTCGGACGAGAGCTGGATGGGAGGCAAAAAATGAGACACCTTATAGACATACTCGACCTCAGCACCGAGGAGATAACCGGACTGCTCGACCAGGCGGACGAGATAATCGCCCACCCGGAGGACTACCGCGAGAGATGCAAGTATAAAAAGCTCGCGACGCTCTTCTTCGAGCCCTCCACGAGGACGAGGCTCAGCTTCGAGGCCGCGATGCTCGAGCTCGGCGGCAGCGTGCTCGGCTTCTCCGAGGCTAGCAGCTCCTCCGCGGCTAAGGGCGAGAGCGTGGCGGACACTATCCGCGTCGTCGGCTGCTACGCCGACATCATCGCCATGCGCCACCCCAAGGAGGGCGCGCCCATGGTAGCGGCCATGCACTCGACGGTGCCCATCATCAACGCGGGCGACGGCGGCCACAACCACCCGACCCAGACGCTCACCGACCTCTTGACCATCCGCCGCGAGCGCGGCAGCCTCGACAACTTCACCATCGGCCTGTGCGGCGACCTCAAGTTCGGCCGCACGGTGCACTCGCTCATCGAGGCGCTCTCCCGCAGCACGGGCGTCAAGTTCGTGCTCATCTCCCCCGAGGAGCTCAAGCTGCCCAGCTACATCAAGAAGGACGTGCTCCAGGCCAAGGGCCTGCAGTACTCCCAGGAGACCGACCTCGCCGCCGTCATGCCCGAGCTCGACATCCTCTACATGACCCGCGTGCAGCGCGAGCGCTTCTTCAACGAGGAGGACTACCTCCGTCTGAAGGACAGCTACATCCTCACTCCGGAGAAGCTCGCCGGCGCGAAGAAGGACCTGCGCATACTCCACCCGCTGCCCAGGGTGAACGAGATCTCCACCGCGATAGACGACGATCCCCGTGCCTGCTATTTCCGCCAGGCGCTCTGCGGCAAGTACGTCCGTATGGCGCTGATTCTGAAGCTGCTGGAGGCGTGACATGAATATAGATTCCATCAAGAACGGCATAGTTATCGACCACATCCACGCCGGCGGCGCGATGGAGCTCTACCGGCTGCTGAACCTCGACAAGCTCGACTGCACCGTGGCCATCATCAAGAACGCGCCGAGCGGGCTGATGGGCCGCAAGGACATCATTAAGATCGACTCCATGACGGACATCGACCTCACGGTCATCGGCTACGTCGACCCCGGCGCGACGATAAACGTCATCAAGGACGGCCGCCTCTTTGAAAAGCGCAAGCTCACCATGCCGGAGAAGATAGTGAACGTCCTGCGCTGCAAGAACCCCCGCTGCATCACCAGCGTGGAGCCCGACCTGCCCCAGATCTTCCGCCTCACCAGCCCCGAGACCCACACCTACCGCTGCATCTACTGCGAAACCAAAGCCGAGGCCAACAACTGAGCCCCGGACACGGCAAACATCAAACAATGCCCCGGCCATTTTCGGCCGGGGCCTTATTTTTTACAACTGCGATGCAACTTTGATGCAGATCGGATACAACCGTGGTATACGCTGGAGAAAAAACAGGAAGGAGCGACAAAAATGAGGAAAACCATCCGCATTTTCGCGCTGGGGCTGGCCATTCTCCTGCTGACAGCCTGCGGGGCGGCGCAGCCGCCGTCGGTTAGCGGGCTGCCCGGGCCCGGGGCCGAGGGGGTCTCCGCCTCCGCCGCGCCCGAGGCGCGCTATGTCTATGAGGAGGTCGAGCTGCCCGAGGACATAATAATGAGCCACGCCGTGGAGCTCGCCGACGGCAGCCTGCGCTTCATAAGTTCCTACTCCTACGTCCGGGAAAACGAGGACGGCAGCACTGCGTTCGTGAGTCAAAGCAGCCTCTGGTCGCTCTCAGCCTCCGGCGAGGCCGAGCAGCTCGCCGTTTTGAGCGACGGCACGAGCGAGGAGAGGTTATCAGGCTTCGTGCTCGCGCCGGACGGAGGCTTTTTCTGCTCCATGTACCAGCCCGACGCGGAAGAGTATCTGCTTCGCTTCGGCCCCGACGGCTCGGAGGCCGGACGCTGGCCCATTTCCAGCCTGATACCCGCGGGGGAATACCGCGGCCTCATGGCCGTCGACAGCGCCGGGCGGCTCTGCGTCTGCACCAGCGTTCCCGAGCAGGACCCCCGCCTGCGCGTTTTCGACTGCTCCGGCGCGGAACCCGTCAGCGTCTGCGACATCCAACTGGAGGGCCTGCCCGCTTACGGCGTCAACATCGTGCCGCTCTCCGACGCGCTGGCGCTGTACTGGACCGACGACCAGGGCGGCTCCTTCATCGCGCGCGTGGACGTCGAGGGCGGTGCTGTCGGTGAGGCCGTGAGCATCTCTGTCGATTGCAGCTGGGGAGTGCTGCCCGCGCCCGATGGGCGGCTGCTCGCCTGCGGCGACTTCTCGCTCTGGGAACTCGACCCCGGCACGGGCGCGGGCGAAAAGCTCGCGGACTACATCGACTACGGCAGCTCTTACCCGCCCGAGCTGATGCTCTCCGACGGGCGCCTGCTCGTCTCCGACGGCGGCCGGAACTTTTGGCTGGTCACCAGAGTCGAGAGCACGGAGCCCCTCACGGTCATCACCCTCGCGCTCACCGGCATAGGCCAGGATATGAACGCCATGTATCTCTACGACCTCGCCGCCGACTTCAACCGCAGGAACGCGGACGCACGCGTGGAGCTGGTCGACTACACGGTCTACAACACGGCGGAGGACGGCCTCGAGGGCACCGTGCGCCTTGCGGCGGACATGTTCGCCGGCAACTGCCCGGATATCGTCATGCTGGAGGGAATCAGCGTCGCCTCCTGGGCCAAGCGCGGCATGCTGCTGGAGCTCAACGCCTTCATAGACGGCCCCGACGGCGTGGACCGCTCCACGCTCTTCGACAACTGGCTGCGGGCCTCGGAGCTCGGCGGCGAGCTCTACTCCATCCCCATGAGCTGGAAGGTCTGGGCCGCAGCGGCTGCGGCGGCCTGCGCCGAAGGGTACGAGGGCATCAGCTACGCCGACGTGGAGGAGATCATGGCCGCGAACCCGGCGATAGAGTACGCCGTGGGCCTCAACACCTCGCGGCAGACCTATCTCGAGACGGCGCTGGACTTCAACGCCTCGGCGCTGATGGACTGGGAGGCCGGGACCTGCGACTTCACCTCCGGGCTCTTTGAGGCCATCCTAGCCCAGGCGGCGAAGCAGCCCGTCGAGGCCGTGACGGGCGAGAGCACGCCCTACGGCTACGAGTGGGACTACAACGAGCAGCAGATGCTCGCCTCCGGCCGCCAGCTGCTCTACACCTCGACCGTGAACCTCTATGTAATGCGCACCTTCCCGGACGCGCTGGGCGAGGACTTTGTCTTCTGCGGCTTCCCCGGCACGGGCGAGGGGCGCGGCATCGCGGTGGAGCCCATTCTTCCGCTCGGCATCAGCGCGGCGACGGAGCACCCGGACGAGTGCTGGAGCTTTTTGAAGACAGTGCTCACGAAGGACTCCATGACCCTGGACGGCTACAGCCCCCTGCGCTCCGTTGCGGACCGGGAGATAGCGACCTATCTCAAAAACCTGGCCGGCTGGCGGGAGAACGGCTACGACCTCACGGCGGACATGGAGCTCGTGACCGCCAAGGGCCTGGCCGCGTTTGAGGCGGCGGAGGTGATCTACGGCATGGACGCCGAGGCGCTGGGGATCATAGCTGACGCCGCGGCGCCGTACTTCGCGGGCGAAAAATCCGCCCCCGACGTCGCCGCCGAGGTCCAGAGCCGCGTCGCCACATATATGGCCGAGCAGGGCTGAGGCCGGCTATTGGAGTATGGGCATGAGAAAGACAGCCGCATTTTTGCTTGCTGCAGCACTGCTGCTCTCGGGCTGCGGGGCAGCTCCTCCGCCGGGACCAATGCCCGGACCTGCGGAGGCGGAGCCCGAGTATCATTACCGCCTGCGTGCATCGGAGCTGCCCGACGGTCTCTCGGTGAGCGCCGCAGCGGTGCATGACGGCTCGGTGTACATAGCCGCGTCCGGGTCAGAGGTCGTCTCTGAGGGCGGCGCGGACAGGATGGTCTTCTCGGCAGAGCTTCTCCGGCTCGACACGGGGACCGGCAGCATAAACACCCTCTCCGGACTGCAAACCGGCGGCAGCACAGACGTGCTGGTGCAGGACATGGCGGTCTGCGGAGACATATGGCTGCTGCTCTCGCGCCGTGGGGAGGCCGAGTCGCTGCTGCAGCGCCTGTCGCCCGACGGGGCTGTCCTCGGCGAGTGGCCCCAGGAGCATTTTACAGACGCCGGGCTGCATATCAGCGGCCTCGCGGCGCTGCCGGGCAGCCTCTGCATTCTCTGTGACGGCGCGGACGGCTCGCAGCTGCGTGTCTTTGACGTCTCCGGCACCGAGCCCGTGTTCTGCGGCTCGGCCGCCGTGCCGTCCGGCTGTTTGGTCGAGGCGGCCGGTGACGGGCTTCTGCTGGGCAGGCAGGGCGAAACCGGATACGTTCTCCTCCCCTTTGACACGGAGCGGCTCGAGCCAGGCGGGGAGGTGCAGACCGGCGTCGCCGCGGACCGGCACCTCGTCTCGCCCGAGGGCAGCATATATCTCGAGACATCCAGCACGCTCATGGAGTACGGCGGCGGGTCAGTTTCGCCGCTTTTGAGCTATGTCTCCTGCGGAGTCAGCTCCGTGCCGCTCTGCGCCGCGGGCAGCGGTACGTTTTTCACCGCCGAGCCCTGCGGACTGCTTGAGCGGGCGGAAAACACCGGCGGCATGAGCCGGATAACCCTTGCCGTTACAAGGCAGGACGATGCAATGTCCGCATACCTCACGGAGCTGGCGGCACGGTTCAACAGCGAGGGCCGGGGTTTCAGGATAGAGCTTCTGGACTACACCATCTACAACGTCGGCGGTGACGGCCTGGCCGGCACGGTGCGGCTGGCTGCGGATATGCTTGAGGGCAGGTTCCCCGATATGCTCATGCTGAGCGGCCTGCCCGTCCAGGCCTGGGCGAAGCGCGGGCTCTTGCTCGATATCGACCCCTTTATCGACGCGGATTTTGACCGCTCCGAGCTCTATGACAACTGGCTGCACGCAGCTGAGCTGGACGGCGGGCTATACTGTCTGCCGGTGGGCTGGAGCGTCTGGGCTGCCGGCGCATCCCATGCCCATGCCGACGGATACGAGGGCCTGAGCTTTGCCGATGTGGACGCGATCATGTCCGCCGATCCCATGCTCGAATACGCCTTCAGCCAGGGCATATCGCGTCAGGCCTTTCTGAAGACTGCGCTCTCTTTCAACGCCTCGGCGCTGATGGACTGGGAGGCCGGGACCTGCGACTTCACCTCCGGGCTCTTTGAGGACATACTCAGGTACGCTGCCATGCAGCCGGAGGAGGCGGTCTCCGGGGATAACGACGGCTTCGGCTTCGAGTGGGACTATGACGAGGCGGCGATGCTCGCCTCGGGGCGGCAGCTCTTCTGTATCGGCAGCGCCGAGCCCGGTTTCATGCAGCTGTTTTCGGAGCGCCTCGGCGAGGACTTCACGCTCTGCGGCTTTCCCGGCGAGGGCCGTGGCCTGGCCGTGGAGCCGCTATGCCCCGTAGGTGTCAGCGCGGCGACGGAGCACCCGGACGAGTGCCGGGAGTTTCTCAAGGCGCTGCTCACGGACAGCGGCATCCTCCGCCGCGACACGGCGGGTTTGTCGGCGACCGAGCGAAAGGGCCTGGCCGCGTTTGAGGCGGCGGAGGTGCTTTACGGCATGGACACCGAGGCGCTGGGGATCATAGCGGACGCCGCGGCGCCGTACTTTGCGGGCGAAAAATCCGCCCCCGACGTCGCCGCCGAGGTCCAAAGCCGCGTCGCCACGTATATGGCGGAACATGGCTGAAAACAAGGCGCCCCGCGCTGTGCGGGGCGCCTTTGCGCTATTCGGATCTGGGAGGGGAGTATTCGAGTATGTCGCCGGGCTGGCAGTCGAGGGCCTCGCATATGGCCTCGAGGGTCGAAAAGCGTATGGCGCTGACCTTGCCGGTCTTGATCTTCGAGAGGTTCACATTCGCAATGCCCACGCGCTCGGCGAGCTCGTTGAGGGACATCTTCCGGTCCGCCATCACGCGGTCCAGTCTGAGTATTATCGGCACTTCTATCACCTTCAAAGGGTCTCATCTGAGAGCTGCTGGAGCTCCACACCGTATTCGAACACGTCCGCCAGAAAGCGGAGCAGCAGAGCCACGACGACTTGCTGAGTTGCGCTTACCACGGCTGACAAAATTGCATTTCCAACGCCTGCGCCCGAGGTTGCGGCGTTCATGCCGCTAAATAGCACAGCCGCTGCGGCAGCCACGCCGAACACCACCGACATTCTGCGCAGAAGGCGCACGTTTTCGGCATTGAACGGATCTATGGCCTCCGACATCTTCTTCGTCATCTTTATACAGCAGGCATAGGCAACTATCATGCATGCCGTATATATAATCGCACCGATATCCAGAAGCAGGCTTGAGCGCACCGTAAATTCTACTGCGTCAACGACATACGCAACCTCATCAAGCGGTTTCGACAAATACCCGATTATTTCTGCTGCTGCCAGCACAGTCGCAAAAATGAGAAATACGTTGAACACGGTCAGCAAAGTCTTGATCGCCTTACCTGTGCCAAACAGCTTCCTTGCCTGTGCCTCCATGTGTGCCGCCTCCTTTCCCTTTCTTGAGGCCAGCATAACACGCATGTTTATGTTAGTCAACTATAATTTAACGATATACATTAAATATTTTACGTTGCACGTGTCAGTTCCGCGCCGGGGTAGTAGTGGGTGAGTATCTCCTCATAGTCCGCGCCGTCCTCGGCCATGACGTTGGCGCCGTACTGGCTCATGCCTACGCCGTGGCCGTAGCCGGTGACGGTGAAGAGAAAGCCCTCGGCGGTGTAGTCGAGCGTGAAGGCCGTGGAGCGCAGCTGGAAGAGGGTGCGCAGCTCCGTGCCCGGCACCTGGGTGCCGCCTATGTCCACGCTCTCGACCCGGCCGGAGGCGTCGCGCACCGCCGCGCCCAGCCAGAACGCCGGGTCCTCGCCGAACTCGGCCTCCGGGTGGACGGCGAGCACCGCCGCGCGGAAGTCCTCCGGGCTCACGGTGACGGAGGTCACATAGTTCGGCACGTCCTCCGCCGTCTCCGGGCTCTCCACGCTCACGAGATAGGGCTCGGCCTGCCAGATGGCGGCGGAGTCCTCCGTCCTGCCCGCGGAGGAGGAGTGGAACACCGCCTGGATGACCTCGCCGCCGTAGCTCATGTACTCCCCGTCCGTGGAGCGCACGGCCTCCAGCACGCGGGCCATGTTCTCCTCGTAGCTCTCGCCCCACTTCTCGCGCAGGGCTTCATCCGTCGAGTGCGCCTTGCAGCAGGCCGGGTCGTCGCAGACGTCGGCCTCCGGGTGCGCGGGCTTTTCCCGGCCCATGGAGTACATTATGTACGTCCGCGCAGCCACGGCCTGGGCCTTGAGCGCCTCCTCCTCAAAGAGTGCGGGCATCTCCCCGGCCACCACGCCGGGGAGCCAGTCCGACATGGTCACGGTCTCGACCCCGTTGGCCGTGAGCACCGTGAAGCTCAGCTCCGAATCGAGCCCTCCCGCGGCGCTCTCCGGCTCCGCGCTCGGCGCAGGTTCGGCCTGTCCGCCGCCGGCGAAGAGCAGCGGCAGCATCAGCGCTATCGCCAGGCAGAGCAGCGCCGCCGCGACTATCGTTCTCATTTGCGGGCCTCCTTTTGTTGTTGACTTGAGGCGGGCAAAGGGTTAGAATATTGTGGCAAACTTCTCTGCCCTATGTAACTATTCTTATTTGGACGGTCCTGATCATATGCGTAAACTCGCCCTTACAATGACCTGCACGACCTGCGTGTACTCCGCCTTCGGCATCTTCAGCCGCTGGCTGCAGAACATGACGGCCTTTGAGGAGAACGGGCTCTACATCTCCGGCAGCCTCTGGGGAATCGTGCTGACCATCCTCTGCATAGCCGCCGCTGGCACCATGTTCGGCTTCGCGCGGTACTATAAGAAGAACCTCGGCCTGACCTGCGCGCCGGACCCCGGCGTCGCCTTTGCCGGGAGCGGCCTGCTGCACAAGATAATCTACCTGGTCATCGCGCTCATCATGGCCGCGGGCAGCGTCATGCTGCTGATAACGGCCGGGGACGCGGAGGCCCCGCTGGGCATGGACTTCTCCGGGCTGCTGCGCATACTCGCGCTGCTCGGGCTGCTGACCGCGGGCGGCTTTCTCGGCATCGCCGGAGGCGCGAACGGAAAGGAGACGCCGGACGGCTCGCCCAGGCAGGCGGGCTTTTGCCTCGCCGCCACGCTGCCCATCGCCTTCTGCTGCTTCTGGCTCATCGTCAGCTACCGGCAGGACGCCGTCACCTCCGTGGTCTGGAGCTACGCGCCCGAGATACTCGCCATCGCCTGCTCCCTGCTGAGCTTCTACTACGTCGCCGGGCACGCATACGGCAGGGGCAAGCCCTTTGCGACCATCTTCTTCTGCAACTTCGGCGCCTTCCTCTGCTTCGTGACCCTCCCGGACGAGAGGCTCATCGCGCAGCAGATCATGTTCTTCGGCATCGCCGGGATGCAGCTCTTCCTCTCCTGGATGCTGGTCTCCGGCCTGCGCCGCCGCGAGGAGATCTTCGCCCGCTTCCCGAACGCCCCCGCCACCGAGGACGAGGACGACGAGGTCCCGCCGCCGAAGCCCGAGGACGAGTTTGAGCCCATGGGCCCCGGCTCCGAGGAGGGCGAGGAGAACTTCGTGGAGCTGCCCGGGGAGTACATCGACCCCGGCACGGCGAAAACCGAGGGTGACAAGAAATAAAAGTTGACAGCACACCTCAAATTGGGATATAATTAGCCTCTGCCAGTGTCCTGGCAGAGGTTTTCTCTTTGTCAACTGCGGCGGCTTCGCGATACCCCATGGCCGCTGTTGAGTATAACGTCAAGAAAGGATGGAATTGACTATGGTCCGCACCTACCAGCCCAAGAAGCGCCAGCGCAAGAAGGAGCACGGCTTCCGCAAGAGAATGGCCACCCGCAACGGCCGCAAGGTCCTCTCCCGCCGCCGCGCGAAGGGCAGAGCCCGCCTCTCCTACTGAGTCCCGCAAGACCCAGCGCGGGATGCGGTAATTAGAGGGGAAGCAGTTGGAGTTTACCGACTCGCTGAAGTTGAATTATGAGTTCCGACGCGCCTACCGGAAAGGCAGGAGTGCGGCGGAGCCATGCCTTGTGGTGTACGCGAGGCGCAACGGTAAGGCCGGCAACAGGCTCGGCTTCACCGTCTCGAACAAGCTCGGCTGCGCTGTTGTGCGCAACCGCGTGCGGCGCAGGCTGCGCGAAATATACCGGCTGAACGAGAGCCGGCTTTGCCGCGGGCACGATGTTGTTGTCGTAGCCCGCTCGCGGAGCGTCGGGGCAGATTATCAGAGACTCGAGCGCGAGTTTCTGCGCGCCTGCGCCGAGCTCGGACTCGTCAAGGAGAGCGAAACGTGAAAAAGCTGCTGCTTGCCATGATACGCTTTTACAGGCGGAACATATCCCCGCTCAAGCCGCCCTGCTGCCGGTTCATACCCACCTGTTCGCAGTACGCCATCGAGGCCATTGAGAAATACGGCGCCCTAAAGGGCGGCTGGCTGGCTCTCAAGCGTATTTCCCGCTGCCACCCCTTCCACTTCGGAGAGCACGAGTTCTACGACCCCGTGCCCTGAGCTCCCGCGCGAGCAACCGCCCGGTCATCCGGGACACCACCCACTGAGGAGCAAATAAGATGTTAGATGCAATAGCTAAACCCTTTGGCTGGCTCATGATGGGCCTCTACGAGCTTACGGGGAACTTCGGTGTCGCCACCATACTGTTCTCGCTGTGCGTGACGCTCGTGCTGCTGCCCTTCATGGCCAAGAGCAAGAAGAGCATGATGCGCATGTCCCGGCTCACGCCGCGCATGCAGGAGCTCCAACGCAAGCACGAGGGCAACCAGCAGAAGCTCAACGAGGAGATGGCCCGCCTCTACCGCGAGGAGAAGGTCAACCCCATGTCCGGCTGCCTCTGGAGCCTGCTGCCCTTCCCCATACTCCTCGCCCTCTACCGTGCCGTCGTCAAGCCCCTCACCATCATGATGGGCGTCGACTCGGCGCTGCTCGCCTCGGGCGGAGGCATAGCCAACAAGCTGACCGAGCTGGGCTATGCCATGTCCAACTACACCAGCTCCGGCAACTCCTTCTACGAGGAGATCTACAAGGCCAAGTTCATCAGCGACCACTGGAGCGACTTTGCCGGCCTCTCGGACAAGCTCGTGCAGATGGACTACAACTTCCTCGGCCTCGACCTCTCGGCCACGCCGAATTGGAAGTTCTGGACCTTTGACCTCTCCGCCGGCGCCTGGGCCGTCATCGGGCTGTTCCTCATCCCGATCATCTCCACCGGCTTGAGCTACCTCTCCATCTATATCAGCCAGAAGATGAACCCCACCATGGGCAACATGAACGCCCAGCAGCAGAGCACCAACAAGACCATGCTGCTCATCATGCCGCTCATGAGCCTCTGGATAGGCTTCATCATGCCGGCCGCCATGGGCCTGTACTGGATCATGAACAGTGTGCTCGGCGTCATCCGCGACGTCGTGCTCACCGGCATCTTCAAAAAGCAGCTGGACAAGGCCGACGCGGAGCGCATAGAGCGCGAGCGTGCGCGCGAGGAGGAGCTCGAGCGCAAGCGCCAGGAGACGGAGCGTCTGCGCGCCATGAACGCGACGAACGTCAACCGCAACACCAGCAAGAAAAAGCAGCAGGCGCAGCAAAAGCAGCAGGATACGGAGCGCCGCGCCGCCGTCGAGCGCGAGGAGCGCGCCGCGAGGCGCGAGAGGCTCGGCGTGACCGAGCCGGAAAAGCCCGCCTCCCAGGTCGGCAACCGCCGCTATGCCCGCGGCCGCGCCTATGTTGAGGACAGGTTCGTAAATCCCGAAGCCGCCGAGGAGGCCACGCGCGCCGCCGCCGCTGAGAGCGAGTTCGGCGAGAGCATAGATACCGAGGTCGCCGAGGAGGAGGTCGTTGAGACCGCCGCCCCCGCAGCCGTTGACGAGGGCGCCGCCCCTGTTGACGAGAGCGAGGAGGAGGGCTTCGTGGAGGAGTCCTTCATCGACGAGGACGAAGACGAGGATCAGGAGAATAAACGATGAAAAAATACCTTGAGAAGTCCGGCAAGACCGAGGACGAGGCCCTGGCCGCCGCCCTGCGTGAGCTGGGCCTGGACCGGGACGACGTCTCGGTCGAGATAGTAGAGCGCGCGAAGAGCGGCTTCCTGGGCATAGGCGCCTCCCCCGCCGTCGTGCGCGTGGAGTACGACGCCCCGGACGAGGAGCCCGTCAAAGAGGCCCCCGCCGCCCCGGTGAGCGAGCCCCCGCGCGCCGAGAAGAAGGCCGAGAAGGCCGCCGAGCCCGCCGCCCCCGCCGTCAGCACCGAGCCCAAGTACACCGAGGGCGTCAAGGCCGACACGGAGCGCTTTCTGCGCGGCCTGCTCGAGCGCATGGGCGTGAAGGCCGAGATCGAGATCACCGACCGCGACAACGGCGGCATCCTGGTGAACCTCTCCGGCCCCGGCATGGGCGCCGTAATAGGCCGCCGCGGCGAGACGCTCGACGCCATACAGCACCTCACCAACTACGCTGTGAACCGCGGCAGCGACAAGCGCTGCCACATCAGCGTGGACGCCGAGAGCTACCGCGCCAAGCGCGAGGAGAGCCTCGTGCACCTCGCCGAGAAGATGGCCGCCAAGGTCGTCAAGTACAAGCGCAGCATGGCGCTCGAGCCCATGAACTCCTATGAGCGCCACGTCATCCACACCGCCCTGCAGAACTTCGAGGGCGTATCAACCAGCTCCACGGGCACCGAGCCCAACCGCCGCGTGGTCGTCTCCTACGAGCGGCCCAGCAAGCAGGACGACACCCGCCCCAAGAGCCGCGAGTGGAGCTGAGTCACCGGAGGAATAAGCCATGATTTTTGACACCGTTCGTGAGCTTCTCGCTCACCAACTCGAGGTCGACCCCGAGACCATCACCCCCGACACCGACATCTTCGACGATCTCGGCGCCGATTCCCTGGACGTGGTCGAGCTCGTGATGTCCATCGAGGAGGAGTACGACATCGTCATCACCGACGAGCGCGCCGGCAACGTCCGCACCGTCGCCCAGGTGGTCGAGATGCTCGAGGACCTCATCCCTGCCGGCAAGGCGTAAATCACAGCGCGAAAAGGCCCGGTTCGGAATATCCGAACCGGGCCTTTTTTCTTGCCCTCGCGGCTCATTCGCCTTCCTGCACGTACCCGCGCACGAGGCCCCAGAGCTCGGGCTTTACCACGGCCTCGACCGTGACGCCGTCCTCGCCGTACTCGACGGAGAGCACGGCCGCCTCGCGCCGGAGCGTGTCGGCTATGCCGGCCTTGTCGTAGGGCAGCAGCAGCGTGACGCGGCGGCTCTCGCGGCCCAGGATCTCGGCGATCTTCTTCACCAGCTCCGCCGTGCCCTCGCCGGTCTTTGCGGAGATGCAGACGATGTTCTCCCCGCGGGGCAGGACGCCGATGTAGCGGTCGCACTTGTTGTAGACCCGGATGCAGGGCGTGGAGCCCGCGCCGAGCCGGTTTATGAGGTCCTCCACGACCTCTATCTGCGTGAGCATGTCCGGGCTGGAGATGTCGATGACGTGCAGCAGCACGTCGGCGTATTGCAGCTCCTCCAGCGTGGCCTTGAAGGCCTCCACCAGGTGGGTCGGCAGCTTGCGGATGAAGCCGACGGTGTCGGAGATGAGCGCCTCCTGAGCCTCGTCCAGCTTCAGGCGCCGCGTCGTGGTGTCCAGGGTGTCGAAGAGCCGGTCGTTGGCCGGGATCTCCGAGCCGGTCAGGGTGTTCAAAAGCGTGGACTTGCCCGCGTTGGTATATCCGACGATGGCCACGACGGGCATGGCGTTGCGCTCGCGCCGCTGGCGCTGGACGCCGCGGACCTTGCGCACCTGTTCAAGCTCCTCGCGCAGCTTTTGAATCTTGCGCCGGATGTGGCGGCGGTCCGTCTCCAGCTGGGTCTCGCCGGGGCCGCGCGTGCCTATTGGCGACGACCCGCCCGAGGCGGTCTGGCGCACCAGGTGGGTCCACATGCCCGTCAGCCGGGGCAGCAGGTATTCGTACTGCGCCAGCTCCACCTGGAGCTGGCCCTCGCGCGTGCGGGCGCGCTGGGCGAAGATGTCCAGGATGAGGCCGGAGCGGTCCAGCACCTTCACGCCCAGCTCCTCGGACAGCACGCGGTGCTGCGAGGGGGAGAGCTCGTTGTCGAAGACCGCGAGGTCGCACTCCGAGTTGGTTATGAGCTCCTTGAGCTCGGCCACCTTGCCCTCGCCGATGAACGAGCGCGGGTCCGGCGTCGGACGCTGCTGGAGCACCACGCCCGCGACCTCGCCGCCGGCGGTGTCCACGAGCTCCGCGAGCTCCTCCATGGAGACGTCCGTGCTCCGCTCGTCCGGGTCCATTGACGCCGCGGAGAGCCCGGCGAGCACGGCGCGCTCCTTTTTCTTTGCCGTATCGTTTATATCTGATCCCTCATTTCAAGCAAATGCAAAAGCCGCCACGCTGTTGTGCGTGGCGGCTTTGAGGATCTTATTTGATCCCGTACTTCTTGTTGAACTTATCGACGCGGCCGCTGGTGTCCACGAGCTTCTGCTTGCCCGTATAGAACGGGTGGCACTTGGAGCAGATCTCAACGGTGATGTTCTCCTTCGTGGAGCCGGTCTCGATAACGTTGCCGCAGGCGCACCTGATGGTGGTCTTATAGTACTTCGGGTGGATGCCTTCCTTCATTTTCCTTCACCTCAGCATTGGGCTGTCTTGAGTATGTCATCACATGGTTACAAGACGCAAATGTGATTGTAACACAGGACCTGTCCCATTGCAAGGGCTTTTTGCGATTTTTTCTTCAGGAAAGCAGCTCCCGCAGCCGCTCCACGGCCCGGCGCTCCAGGCGCGAGACCTGCACCTGCGAGACGCCGATGACCCGCGCCGCGGCGTCCTGGGTCATGTCGTGGAAAAACCTGAGCCCTATGACCTGCCGCTCCCGCTCGGGCAGGGAGTCTATGGCCTCGCGCAGAGAGACGTGCTCCACCAGGCGCTCCTCCTGGCCGTAGTCGCCGAGCACCTGCTCGAGCGTGAAGCCCTCCTCCCCGCTCTCGCGCTGGAGGCTCTCCGCCGGGCCGGTGGCCGTCTCGGCGACGGCGATGTCCTCGGGGCTTATCCCCGTCTCGTCAGCGAGCTCCGAGAGCGTCGGCTCCCGGCCCAGGCGCTGCTCGAGCGCGGTGCGGGCCGAGCGGATGAGCGCAGCGCGCTCCTTTATGCCGCGGCTGACCTTCACCGCCCCGTCGTCGCGCAGAAAGCGGCGTATCTCCCCCGAGATCTTGGGCACGGCGTAGGTCGAAAACTGCGTGCCGAAGCTCTCGTCATAGCCCTCGATGGCCTTTAGAAAGCCCACGCAGCCGAGCTGATAGAGGTCCTCGGAGTCCACGCCCCGGCCGAAAAAGCGGCGCGCGACGCTCCAGATGAGGCCGGAGTTCTCCGTGACCATGCGCTCCGCCGCCTCCCTGTCCCCGGCTCTCGCCGAGCGCAGGCACTCTATGGTCTCCTCGGTCATTTAATCGCCCTGCCTCGGCTTTATGGCGCGGACCATGGTCACCGTCGTGCCCCGGCCCGGCGCCGAGCGGACGCGCAGCTTGTCCGTGAAGCTCTCCATGATGGTGAAGCCCATGCCGCTGCGCTCGGCCCCGCCCGTGGTGAAGAGCGGCTCGCGCGCCCGGGCCACGTCCTCGATGCCGCGGCCCCAGTCCTTGACCACTATCTCCAGCCGGCCGCCCTTCATTATCCTCAGCCGGAGCATTATGCGCCCGATGCTGTCCGGATAGGCGTGGACGATGCAGTTGGTCACCGCCTCGCTCACCGCCGTCCGGATGTCGCCCAGCTCCTCAAGCGTGGGGTCCAGCTGGGCCGCAAAGGCCGCTGCCGCCGCGCGGGCAAAGCCCTCGTTCACGCTGCGGCTGGGAAATTCGATCTTTATGTAGTTCTCCGCTCTCATACGCGCTGCTCTCCCTTCACCGGTATAAGCCTGTCTATCCCCGAGGCGTCCAGCACCCGCAAGGGCTGCTGCCGCGGATTCGCTATCGCCGAGCGGCCGCCCGTCTCGCGCATCCGGCGGTCCGTACGGATTATCAGCGCGATGCCCGAGGAGTCCATAAAGGTCAGCCCCGCCAGGTCCAGCACCGCGTCGCGCGGCATGTACTTGTCCAGCAGAGCGTCTATCGTCCTCATGGCGCCCTTCGCGCCGTGGTGATCCAGCTCCCCGGACAGATGCAGTGTCAGCCGCCCGGAGGAATAGCTCGTCGTTATCTCCATGTGTGAGCCCTCCTTTCCTGTTATTTTATTAGACCGCGAGACAGGATGCGGTCGAAACCCGTCGCGCGGCTCAAAAAGTGGCAAAATCGTTTAACGGAAAATATTTATCGTTTTTCGATAAATAATGCTTGCAATTCGATAAGGCCCATGCTATACTCGCCTCGAAAGGAGCTGTTAGGATGAAACAAAAGGAGCTCTCCCGCTGGATGAAGGCCATAGTCGTGCTGGGCTTTATCTGCGTACTCTTTCTCGACGCCGTATGGGTGCCGGAGCTGGGCAAGGACCTAGCGGGCAACACGCCGGAGCTGCAGCGCATGTTCTGGCCCTGCCTCATATACTTCTGGATAAGCACGATACCGGTCATGGTGTTCATGGCGCTGGTGTGGAAGATGGCCACGGAGATAGGCCGCGACAACAGCTTCTGCATGAAGAATGCGCTGAGGCTGCGCACCTGCAGTCTGCTCGCGGCGGCGGACACGCTCTATTACATCATCGGCGGCGTGGTGCTGCTCTCGATGAACCTGCTGCACATCGGCATCGCCATCATCGGTCTGGGCGTATGCGCCGTGGGCGCGGCCATCTCCGTGCTGTGTGCGGCGCTCTCGCACCTGACGCGCAAGGCCGCGGACATGAGGTCGGAAAACGACCTCACCATCTGAGGTGACGGCCATGATAAGGATAAATCTCGACGTGATGCTCGCAAAGCGCAAGATGAGCCTCACGGAGCTGGCGGAAAAGGTCGGCATCACGCTCGCGAACCTCTCCGTGCTCAAGACCGGCAAGGCCAAGGCCGTGCGCTTTTCGACGCTGGACGCGCTCTGCCGCGCGCTGGCCTGCCAGCCGGGGGACATACTGGAGTTCACTGAGGAGGAGAGCGATGGATGAGCGCATAGAAAACCCGAGGCCGATATTCGGCCTGCGCGAGGTGCTGATGCTGCCCGCGGCGCTCGGACTCGGCATACTGTGGCAGAACGTGTTCACGATAGAGGGCCTGGCGGCCCTAGTGTTCGACTCCAGGCCGGGCCCGGCGCTGGGAGCGGCGGTGTTCACGGCGGCCATCTGGGCCTTCGTGCTGCTGTTTCTGGGCAAGCGTGCGCGCTGGGACCGGTACAGCATCGGCCTTGCCGCCGGGGTGGGGCTGCTGACGGCGTTCTGCGTGCTCGGCGGCTGCGGGGACGTGAGGTTCGTGAACTTCATCCTCATCTTCTGCGGCTCGGTGCTGGCGTTTTTCTCGCTCTCCGGCCGCTCGGCGGCGGCGCTCTCCGACGCGCGCTGCGTGGGCGAGGCGGTGAGGCTGTTCTTCAGGGCGATATTTGCCAACTGGGATAAGCCCTTCCGCGCGCTCGGCGGCATGAAGGAGGGCGGCAAGGGCCGGTATGTGCTCCAGGGCGCGGTGGCGGCGCTGCCGGTGCTCGTGGTGGTGATACTGCTCTTTGCCGGGGCGGACCAGGTGTTCGCGGGCTTTTTCACCGGTATAGCGGACTGGTTTTCCGGGCCCGAGGTCACGGTGAGGGTGATGCGCGTCATCTGCATACTCTTTTTCAGCTTCTGCTTTTTCTCGGCGCTGTACTTCGCCGTTAACGGCCCGGAGCCGGCGGAGGGCAAAAAAAGAGAGCGCCCGGACGGCGCTCCGGCGGCCTATGTGACCGCGCTGGCGCTGCTGGCGCTCGTGCATATTGCGTTTTGTGCCGTGCAGTTCGCCTATCTCTTCGGCGGGGCCGAGGCGGCGGCGATGCAGGGCGGCTGGGCCGAGTACGCGAGGCGGGGCTTTTATCAGCTGGTGCTCGTGGCGGCGATAGACCTCGGCTTCGTGCTCGTCTGCGCCGTGAACGGCGGGCGCTCAAAGGCGGAAAAGACGCTGTCGCTGCTGGTGTGCGCGCTGACGCTGGTGATACTGGCCTCGGCGTTCTGGCGGATGCGGCTGTATATCCTCGCCTACGGGCTGAGCATGCTGCGGGCAATGACGCTGTGGGCCATGGCCTTCATACTGCTGAGCTTGGTGCTGGCGGCGGTGAAGGTGCTGCGGCCGGGCTTCAGGTTCTGGCCCTGGTTCGCGGCGCTGGGCCTCTACGGCTGGGTGCTGTTCAACGCCGTGGGCGTGGACGCGCGGATAGCGGACTACAACGTGGACGCATACCTCGACGGCCGCCTGCCGCAGGTGGATATCTACTATCTGGCCAACCTCTCCCCCTCCGCGCTCCCGGCGCTGGAGCGGCTGTACGAGGCGGAGCCCGACCCCGAGCTCAAGCTCATCATGGACAGCGTGACCAACCGCTTACACGCCCCCGAGAGCTGGATCGAGTGGAGCCTCCCCCTCTCCAAGTATACTGAATCCCAAGATTGAAAGTTTTTTGCCCCGCTTTTTTACAAAAAAGCGGGCGCCGTCCAGGGGCCGCGCCCCTGGTCGCCCGCCGCCGCGGGCGAAACCCCCTTGTGCTTATTGACGCGCAGGAGGGGGTCTAAGGGGGAACCCTCGCCGGGGGTTCCCCCTTTTTATTGTTGCTCACTCCAATAAGCTCATTATCCCGTTCTCTTTTATCTGCCCCCTGAGCGTCTCGAGCTCGGAGGAGATCATCTCGTCGAGCACCCTCATGCCGAGGAGCTCCACGGGCGCTTTGTCGTCCGTGAGGATGAGGCCGCCGCCCTCGACGGGGACGAGGCCCTCCTCTACGCGGGACATGATGGTGCTCAGCGCATCGTCCTCCCCCAGCGCGCCGATGCGCTCCGCGAGCCGCGCAAAGCCTTCGGCGTCCGCGGTGGCGAGGAGCTCGAGGTTCGAGCCGCCCGTGACCTTAACAGTGGCGCAGTACGGAAAGACCGAGGCGATGGTGTCCATGAGGTACTCGTTCATCGAGCCCTCGGCGTCGGAGCGCATGGACATGTTCACCACCATGACCCCGCCGGGGTTCAGGTGCTCAAGCACCTCGGTGAAGAACTCCACGCTGGACATCTGGAAGGGTATCGTGATGTCCTGATAGGCGTCCACCATGATGACGTCGTAGGTGCCGGAGGTCGTGAGGTAGGCGCGGCCGTCGCCCACGACGGCGTTTACCTCCTCCGGCAGGCCGAAATACTCGCGCGAGAGGGCGACGATCTTCTCGTCGATCTCCACGCCCGTGACGGAGCAGCCGGGGAAGTATTTGAGGCACTGCCCGGCAAAGGTGCCGGTGCCGAGGCCGAGTATGAGCACGTCCTCGCACTTTTCCGCCATGAGCGGTGCGGCGAGGGCGTAGTCGTAGTACATGCCCGTGAGCCCGCCGGACTTCATCATGATGCTCTGCACGCCGAAGGCCACGTTGGTGGAGAGGATGACGCTCTCGTCCGTCTCGCGGACCTGGAGGTAGTTGTAGATGGACTCGTCCTCGACGGTGAGGTCGTCCTCCCAGAAGGCGAAGCTGTAGTTGAAGGGCATGAACATGAGCGCCGTGATGACGACGGCGATGACCGCGCTGCGGGCGACCCACTTTTTGCGCGAGATGAAAAAGTCCAGGCTTATGACCGCAAGGATTGCGGCGAAGATGAGGAAGGTCCGCGCCGTGCCGACGGCGGGGATGGTCACGAAGGTGGGCAGGAAGGTGCCGATGATGCTGCCTATGGTGCCCAGGGCCTCCAGCTCGCCCACGGTGCGGCCGTTGTCGTCCAGGCTCTCGGTGGCGTACTTCATCAGCGAGGGCGTGACGGTGCCGAGCAGCATGAGCGGCACGACGAAGAGGGCAAAGCAGCTGCCCAGCGAGGCCCAGACGAGGAAGTTGCTCTTCACGAACAGCGCCAGCAGCCCGGAGACGCCCGCGATGACATAGCGCCCGGCAAAGGGTATGGCCGCCGTCCATATCGCCGTTATCAGCAGCCGCCGGTAGAGCCGCACAGGGTCCGGGTCCTTGTCCGCCGCCCGGCCACCCCAGACGTTGCCTATGGCCATGGCTATCATGATGGTGCCGATGATGACCGTCCAGACGATCTGCGAGCTTGAAAAGTACGGCGCCAGCAGGCGGCTCGCGCCCAGCTCTATGGCCATGACCGACATGCCCGAGAAGAAGGCCGTGACGTATAAAAACAGCTTTCTGCCCATGACGGGGGCCTGTTTTGCTTCCATAAAATGCACCTCCGGCTGTGGTATACGCACAATGATACCACAGCCGGAGCCGTTATGGAACTATTTTATCCCAGCGCCACGTCCAGGACCATCATGACGGAGAAGCCGATGAGCGTGAAGAGGGCCATGACGTCCTTGCGCTTGTTGGTCTGGCTCTCGGGTATGAGCTCCTCGACCACGACATAGATCATCGCCCCGGCGGCGAAGGCGAGCATATAGGGCAAGAGCAGCCGCGCCCGGAGCACCAGCGCCGCGCCTATGACGCCCGCGATGGGCTCGACGATGCCGCTGGCCTGGCCGAGGAAAAAGGCCCGGCCCCGGCTCATGCCCTCGCGCCGGAGCGGGACGCTCACCGCCGTGCCCTCCGGCAGGTTCTGTATGCCTATGCCCAGCGCCAGCAGGCAGGCCGCCGCGGGCGTCGCGCCGTCCAGCCCGTAGGCCAGGGAGCCGAAGGCCACGCCCACGGAGAGGCCCTCCGGTATGTTGTGCAGCGTTATGCTGCTCATCAGCATCAGCGCCCGGCGGCGGCTCGAGGCTCCGGCCGCGCCGCTCCGGCGCTCCATGCGCTCCCAGAGCCGGTCGCCCAGATAGAGCAGCGCGCCGCCGCCCAGAAAGCCCAGCAGCGCCGTCGCCCACACGTTCATGCCCAGCGTCCCCGCCAGCTCTATGGCCGGGGAGAGCAGGCTCCAGAAGGACGCCGCCGTCATGACCCCGGCCGCAAAGCCGAGCATGGCGTCCAGCGCGTTTTTGTTCATGGTCCTGAAAAAGAACACCAGCCCCGCGCCCAGCGCCGTCACGCCCCAGGTGAAGAGCGTC
>ENA-OPCP01000901-OPCP01000901.1-human-gut-metagenome-genome-assembly--contig:-NODE-901-length-21913-cov-5.248788_pt1 | contig 21913 bp, 20 predicted proteins | sample MGYA00241563_ERZ501477 | MGnify/ENA primary metagenome ERZ501477 (study PRJEB25962, sample SAMEA2042572) | human gut metagenome | biome: human gut; feature: human-associated habitat; material: faeces... | reverse complement strand
AGGCATGTATTCTAACCAGCTGAACTACCGCACCAGTTTCGTTTTGCGACGGCAAAGATAGATCTTTTTTTATTTCTACGCAACATCTTTCCTAAGAAAATTACAAAAAAAATTCACCTCTACCTTATCTACCCTAAACACAGGCTTTTACTATTTTCGTTCTCTCAAAACCGATACCCATGAATAACCAACAGAACTTTCAAAGCCAATCAAAGACTCGATTATACCTCAATCGTAAAAGCTATATATGATGATTTCCAAACTTTTATATAAAAAGAAAAGAGATTCAACTATTTGAAAAGTAAGTTGAATCTCTTTTCCTGAGCCACGACCGGGACTCGAACCCGGGACCTTTTCGTTACGAATGAAATGCTCTACCAACTGAGCTATTGTGGCAATTGCGGTGCAAAGGTAATATATTTAAAGAAACACCGCAACTCTTTTTCTCTATTTTTTTCTTACCAAACAAAAAAAAAGAAATTCATTCTCCTGTTTTCCTTGAAAATCACTAACGAGATTTCTATGTATGAAAATACTAAACACAACAATACACAAGAGGGAGAGATAAATTTTATCTCTCCCTCCTGTATTCAAATATAAAGAGAATTATTTCATATCCTGTTTACTATATGTTAATCGCAACTTAATGTTATCTACATCGACCAACGCCAATGATGGAGCAGAAATATAGGGAACAACATCGGTAACTACCTCCTTCTCATTGTAAGAATAATAGTAATAACTTCCACCGGAAGATACCGTTTCGCTATACACAGACACCGGTACAAGAACGATTTCCTCATCGGCATCTGTGATTTCAGTACCCGTCCGTTTCTTTTCTATAATATTATTGATAAAGGTCCTCAATCCCGTAAAATTATAAACATGGGCATCACTATCATACTTAGCATAAAATGTATTCACATTGTCAGGTAGTTTTTTCTTTTCGAAAAACTCTTGCAACTCAGATTTACGAATAAACAGCAAAAATTGCGGAGGATCAAGATTATAATTACTAGAAACCGTCTTTACGGGAATACGTAAAGTCAACGAGTTCACAAGTCCTTGTACAGTCGAAGCACTACCACTTCCCCCTACTGCATCTTCAAAAGTCTCAATAATTTTACGCGTTGGAAAGTGAATCAAAACATTTAACCCTGCCGGGGCCTGTAAATAGACCTTCCCCGAAGATATTTCGTTTTTTATCTCTGCATCTATTTCCAATTTTATATGGTTTCCCGTTGTTATTTCGGGAGTTACCGCCATTAGAGTTTGAGTCGAGTTATATGTAGAATCCTTATCATTAATCACGGTTGTTTTGGTGTAATGTAAATTCATTACCGTATTTTGAACATTCACAACACACCCGCTTCCATAAGATGTCTTTACATAAAAACCCGGAAAATATTGTGTAAACCTACTAGGAGACGAAAATACAGTTGGATCTTCTTTATATTTCTGATAAAAACGGTCAGCCATTTCATCGGGTAATTTCACCCGAATCATCTTATAGCCGAGTTCTATAAGAGAATCCGGTAATCCTAAAAACGAAGCATTATAACTTGTCAAAGCAACCGGGGCAGCTTGTGCATTATAATATTCCGCCGGATCGATACCGCTATATACAGGCGACTCCAACCGTTTATCCAACGGATATACACTCAACTGCATAGGGGCCAAAGAATCTCCTGTAAAGGATTCTGTATTGTAACTTAAATATAAAATCAAAGAATCGAGTTTATTCACACCAACCGTATCAAAGTTTGCAGCCGGCATAAACTGGGTAAGAAAATCGGTTTCTAACCTACCATATCCCGGAATAGAAATACGCCCGATTAATTGTGTTATAGTTCTTCCAACGACACTATCATTCGGAACAGACTCAACCGTTATCAACTCTTGAAAAGAAGAGTCCACCACAATTTCAATATTCGTATCGACTATCGAAGAACCGATTGCGCTATTTTCGTCTCCACAAGAAGATAAACCTAAAACTATCGCAAAAGCTATCGGTAAAAATCTAAATATTTTCATTTTCTATTTAGTAACTGACGTTATTCGTTACCTACAATTTTATTATAAAAATCATTATAGGTATCTATATAATTTTCAGGGTCTTGATACCCCAAGAAAGGAATGCCCGTTTTTTGTACATAATCCGTAATTTCCGAATTTATATCTCGACTGGCTTGAATCACACCGTCGGAATACTGTATAGCCAATTTATTAAGAACAACAGGATCGATAGACTCTCCTACCGCAAAAGGTATATCGGTGTCTTGTATCCCCTCCAACTTCAATTTTGCAGCAAAATTGGGGTCGAATGGAGTCTTGAAACCATTATCGTATAACGAATATATCACCTTCGCATCCCGAAAAGAAGGATCTTCGGCATAACTTTTCTTAATATACAAAGGAGTCAACGCCGTTATCCAACCGTGACAGTGAATAATATCAGGAGTCCAACGCAACTTTTTCACGGTCTCCATAACCCCTCTGACAAAGAAAATACTTCGTTCGTCATTATCGGGACGCATATCCTCGTCGACTACCCCGTCGGCATTACGTTGAAAATAATCATCGTTGTCTATAAAATAGACCTGCATACGAGCCGATTGTATCGAAGCGACTTTAATAATAAGAGGATGATCTGTATCATCGATTATTAAATTCATTCCCGACAACCGAATCACCTCGTGCAATTGATTACGACGCTCGTTAATAGAACCGTACTTAGGCATAAAGGTACGTATCTCATGCCCTCTATCCTGAATACCTTGCGGTAAATTTCGACAAATATTAGCGATTTCCGATTCTGGCAGATAAGGGGTAATCTCCTGTGCAATAAATAGGACTTTGGCTTCTTTCATTCTGCTCCTCTTAAACTCAATTTATTTTGCAAAAATAGCATACCCGTGGCTTGAAACGAATTTAACCGGTCATGCCAAGATACAGCCCACTTTTGCATCTTTCTGCAAAGATAATAAAAAAAATAGCGTAACCCTCCAAATATTAGAAGTATTAACACCAAAAAATCGTCAGACGCCCTATATTTCCCTTTCAAAAAGAAACATTTAAGGTTACTCTCCATAAAAAAATACAGCTTTATCTTCGTCGTTTGGGTTTTATTTGTTTCTTTTGCACAATTTTTTCAACCAATGTTCAATTATGAAAGTATTCACAACAATAGCCGAATTATGTAAGCAACTCGATTCGGACAGAAATGCTGGGAAAAAGATAGGTCTCGTCCCAACAATGGGCGCTTTACACAACGGACATCTGCAACTGGTAAAGACCAGCGTGGCTAATAATGACGTGACAGTAGTCAGCATATTCGTCAACCCCACCCAATTCAACGACAAAAATGATTTGTTACTTTACCCCCGCACGCTCAACAAGGACTGTCAATTACTCGAATCAGTAAATTGTGATTATGCTTTCGCTCCTTCGGTAGAAGAAATCTATCCGACCGAAGATACCCGGATATTTCACTTGGGAAAAGTAGCGGAAGTCATGGAAGGTAAATACCGACCGGGACATTTCAACGGAGTGGCTCAAATCGTCAGTAAACTCTTCGATATAGTCAATCCCGATAATGCCTACTTCGGAGAAAAAGATTTTCAGCAAATTGCCGTTATACGAGCTATGGCCGCTCAAATGGGCTATACATTCAACATCATAGCTGTCCCTATCGTACGCGAATCAGACGGATTAGCCCTAAGCAGCCGTAATACTCGATTGACAAAGTCCCAAAGAAGAAATGCACCCAAAATAGCAGAGACATTATTTAAAAGTCGTACCTTTGCAGCCAGCCATTCGGTGAAAGAGACTATCGATGAAGTAATCTCTACCATCGATGCAATACCGGAAATGAGAGTAGAATACTACGAAATAGTCGATGGAAACACGTTACAGCCTATCGCAGGCTGGAACGACAGCGATTATATAGTAGGTTGTATTACCGTATATAACGGAGAGGTGAGATTAATCGACAACATCGCATATCGACGCCCCGAACAATAACTTATGAAACCATGTTTATAGAGGTCGTAAAATCAAAAATTCACAGAGTCACCGTCACCCAAGCAAATCTGAATTATATCGGAAGTATCACGATCGACGAAGATTTAATGGATGCGGCGAACATTATTGCCAATGAAAAAGTCTCCATCGTAAACAACAACAATGGAGAACGATTCGAGACTTATGTCATAAAAGGCGAACGAGGTTCAGGAGTAATATGTCTTAATGGAGCCGCCGCCCGAAAAGTGCAACCGGGAGACATCGTCATCATTATGGCCTATGCTCTAATGACTCCCGAAGAGGCAAAAAGTTTTACGCCGGCTGTTATCTTCCCAGATACAGCGACCAATAAACTCATATAATAAAGAATATCGCTTGCGAATGCCTACCTGATTCGTCAGGTGGGCTTTTTTAATATATAATCATCTTCACCTCCTACATGTATAGTCGTAAAGAAATTTGGAGAATCTCTCTCCCCATATTAGTAAGCCTTTTTGTACAAAACCTCATCAACATCACCGATACGGCTTTTATGGGGCGTGTCGGACAAGTAGAATTAGGAGCCTCCGCCTTAGCCGGAGTATTGTATCTTGCTTTCTATATGGTCACTTTCGGATTTAGCACCGGAGCACAAATTCTCATGGCTCGTAGAAACGGTGAAGCCAAATATGGGACTTTGGGCCCTATCATGGGGCAAGGTATTCTCTTTTTGGAAATATTTTCAATAATCCTCATCTTCGCCTCTCTTATAGGGACCCCACAAATGTTGAAAGTCCTCATCTCCTCCACTGCCGTATGTCAAGCCGGAGAAGATTACATGCAATATCGGATATTCGGGCTCCTATTCACTTCTATCGGGGTGATGTTCCGGGCCTTTTTCGTAGCTGTCACCCGCACCAAAGTACTGATGATGAATGCAGTCATCATGACTGTCGCCAATGTCATATTCAACTACATTTTTGTATTCGGGCACTTCGGTGCACCCGAAATGGGTATTGCCGGAGCTGCACTTGGATCCGTTTTGGCAGAAGCGACAGCCGCATTGCACTTTTTCCTCTACACGTTCTTTTATATAGATCGGGGAAAATACCAACTGTTCCGATTTCGTTCCGGAGGATTCGGCCTCATTCGCGAAATACTGAATGTATCGGTATGGAGCATGATTCTCTACTTTCTCACCATAGGCACATGGTTTCTCTTTTTCGTAGCCGTCGAACATTTGGGAGAACTTCCACTGGCCATTTCCAACATTATCCGCAGTACCTCTACCCTGCTGTTCATGCCGGTCAATGCTTTTGGAGCGACAGCCTGTACCCTCGTGAGCAATGCTATGGGAGCCTGCCGTGCCGACGATGTAATTCCAATCATGCGGCGTATCGTCAAAATGTGCTACGCCATAGTATTACCCCTCATTGCCTTGCTATGCTTAGCTCCTCATTGGATACTCCTCATCTATACCAACGATAGCTCGCTTATCGCCGAATGTACACATTCGGTCTATGTCATGTCGTCGTTCTACCTTATAGCCCTACCGGGAAATATACTCTTTCAATCTGTATCGGGAACCGGCGACACTCGCACGGCTTTTCTCATCGAAATGATCACGATCGTTTTCTATACGCTGGCTATTTATTGGATTATCGTTACCCTTCAAGTAGACATAGCCTTTTGTTGGACAGTAGAGTACGTCTATTGGGGATTCAAACTATTCCTATCGTTCCTCTTTTTCAAAAAAGCGAACTGGAAAGTGAAGAAGATATAACGGTTCGGAATCACATATTTTCATATAATTACACATATTCTATTCTCAAACAGAGTATGATAATATTTATATAATAGATTATCTATAACGATACTCTATATGTACCCTTTCTTGACCGTCTTTTTCATAAGTATAAACAGAAGTTATAATAACATCACCTTGACGGTACAATTCATAAATTTCTGGGAAATTAGCTTTCATCAAACGAATTTGCTCCCTGTAATCACTAATATATGTTCTATTTAATACGCAAGAAGAAAAACCTATTACAATTAGTAATAAAAAAATAAGTTTTTTCATATAAAAATTTTCTTTCGTCCCCCAGTCTCCACAAGGACCATTTTTATACACGAAGCGTGAGACTGCAAATGCCACGTTCTAACTTGAAGGTCCTAGGAAAACCCGTAACACGAATGTGATAATAGCAGCTCACGCCATAGCGTGAGAACCACTATGCCATCTCTTGTGTTACGACTCGCGAATTTCCTAGGTTCTCAAGTTACAAGATAAGCATAACGCTTCTTTTTTTCTAACATGTCTTGGAGAAAGTCTTCCCTCTCCGTCTACAAAAATAGTAAAAATTTTATCAACTCCGTTGTTTTTACTACAAATCTTCTATCGCAGCTTCTCTAATTATCGCACTGTTTATTTTATCTTGATATTTCAATACGACAAACCCCTGCCTCCATTCTTCATAATCTATACTAAGTGTAATATCTCCCTCGGCAATCGAAAAATTGGTCTTATACATACATTCACCCATATGAACGGCACGCATACGATCTTCATCTGTTCTGATATAGGAATTTTGAAATCGTTCAACACACGATGAAAAGTTTCCATATTTTTCCATAAGCATACTTTTCAAGTTTTTATAATTGTCAAACAATTCCTCCCATCGTTCCTGTTTGGGAAACTCGACAATAATGCGAGATACCAAATCGCTATTATCAAGTGTTTCCACATAAACCGTACACTGTTTAATTCCTGCAAAGTCACCCACCAGCCGTTCCTTTGAATCATACGACGAACGATGTTCAAACCCTTTACGCTCCATTCGAGAAATAAATTCTTTCAATGTTCCGTCTATGGGTACTCCTTTAAATTTCAAGTGAACAGACTTTTCCATCTCCAAGTCATCTTGTACATCTTCTACCGCTTCTGATTGATCTTTTTTTCCAGAACATTCCTCTATGTAATACAATCCCACTAAAAGTAAAGTGACAATTCCTAAAACTTGAAAAAACTTTTTCATATACTCGTCATTAAAATCAATATTTTATTTACAAAAAAAAACGGTCATTTCTTATTCTCCAAAGATTTACGTTCCTCTCATTTTTTATCCAAACACAATAATAGTAAATATTTTTTAAATACCTATATTTTAAATTCAAATTTCTACTCATATACCGACTTTCTTATATAGTCGTATGTTCAAAGATGTTATTCTTATATTTTTATTCGCATATTCCGACGATTTTGAGTAATTTCGCAACGATTTATCCATCTGTGTAAAAATATTGTTATAAAACTATGTTTGAAAACCTTAGTGAAAGACTCGAACGGTCTTTTAAAATACTGAAAGGTGAAGGTAAAATCACCGAAATCAACGTCGCCGAAACGCTGAAAGACGTGCGACGCGCACTACTCGATGCCGATGTCAACTACAAAGTAGCCAAACAATTTACCGACACGGTAAAAACCAAAGCATTGGGGCAAGACGTACTCACCGCCGTGAAGCCGGGACAATTGATGGTGAAGATCGTACACGACGAACTGGCGACCTTGATGGGTGGAGAAACCGCCGAAGTAAACCTGTCGCAAAATCCGTCGATTATCCTCATGTCGGGATTACAGGGTTCGGGTAAAACCACGTTCTCCGGTAAGTTGGCAAAAATGCTAAAATCGAAAAAAGGGAAACGCCCCTTGCTGGTTGCTTGCGACGTATATCGCCCTGCCGCTATCGAGCAATTAAAGGTCTTAGGTGAACAAATCGATGTACCGGTTTATACCGAGGAAGATAGCAAAGACCCTGTGAGCATTTCCGCCAATGCCGTAAAATATGCCAAAGAAAATCATTTCGATTTGGTTATCGTCGACACGGCAGGACGTTTGGCTATCGACGAGCAAATGATGAACGAAATCGAGGCTATCAAGAAAAAAATCAATCCGACCGAGACCTTGTTCGTCGTTGACTCCATGACCGGACAAGATGCGGTCAACACAGCCAAAGAATTTAACGATCGTCTCGATTTCGACGGAGTAGTTCTCACCAAATTGGACGGCGACACCCGTGGCGGTGCGGCACTCTCTATCCGCACCGTAGTCGACAAGCCCATTAAATTTGTAGGAACAGGCGAAAAACTCGAAGCCATAGACTACTTCCACCCGGCTCGTATGGCCGACCGTATCTTGGGTATGGGCGATATCGTCTCTTTGGTAGAACGAGCCCAAGAACAATACGACGAGGAAGAAGCCAAACGATTACAAAAGAAGATTGCCAAAAACCAATTCGACTTTAACGACTTCCTCAGCCAGATACACCAAATCAAAAAAATGGGTAATCTCAAAGATTTGGCTTCTATGATTCCCGGTGTGGGAAAAGCGATCAAGGACATGGACATCGATGACAATGCTTTCAAAAGTATCGAAGCGATTATTTACTCGATGACCCCCAAAGAACGCAGCAACCCCGAACTGCTCAACGGTAGCCGCCGACAACGTATCGCCGCAGGTAGCGGAACTTCGATACAAGAGGTGAACCGACTTATCAAGCAGTTCGACCAAACCCGCAAAATGATGCGAATGGTTACCCAAAACAAAGGAGCCATGATGAAAGGATTCAAAAGAAGATAATTTTAATCACTCAATATGAAACTACCGGATACACTCCCGATTCTAATCGATTGCCGATAGGCAAAAAAGGGAGTGTGTCCGGTAGTTTTTTACAAAACCTCAATATTATGCAACTAATCGATGGAAAAGCGGTGGCCGACCGTATAAAACAAGAAATCGCCCAAGAGGTAGAATATATTTGCAGTGCCGGAGGCAAACGGCCTCATTTAGCAGCTGTTCTAGTGGGACACGACGGTGGGAGTGAAACATACGTGGCGCACAAAGTAAAAGCCTGCGAACAATGCGGGTTCAAATCGACTCTCGTTCGCTATGAAAGCGATGTTACCGAAGAAGAACTCTTGAACAAAGTAAACGAACTGAACAACGACCCCGATATCGACGGATTTATCATCCAACTACCCTTGCCCAAACACATCTCGGAACAAAAGGTGATCGAAGCTATCGACTACCGGAAAGATGTCGACGGATTTCACCCGGTCAATGTAGGGCGCATGTCCATCGGGTTGCCCTGTTTCGTATCGGCTACACCCGCCGGAATCATGGAGTTGCTTGCCCGCTACGAAATAGAGACCAAAGGAAAACATTGTGTGGTACTGGGACGAAGCAACATTGTTGGCAAACCGGTAGCTACACTCATGATGCAAAAGGCTTATCCGGGCAATACCACGGTAACCGTATGTCATAGTGCAACCCCCAACATCAAAGAGATATGCCGTACGGCCGACATTATTATCGCCGCACTCGGTTCTCCCGAATTCGTCACTGCCGATATGGTAAAAGAGGGTGTCGTAATCATTGATGTGGGTACGACCCGAGTTCCTGATGCTACAAAAAAATCGGGATTCAAGCTCACCGGAGACGTAAAATTCGACGAAGTAGCTCCCAAGTGCTCTTTTATCACCCCCGTTCCCGGTGGAGTAGGCCCTATGACTATCGTGTCGCTCATGCGTAACACCCTGTTGGCCGGGAAAAAAGCAATCTATCCCTAAACTCGTATGATAGGGCTTATATCTTTTTTAGCACCGCTCATTTTAGGACAAGCTCCGGTAGTACCCGCTACCGAAGTTTCTCTTCTTTTCGCTGGCGATGCTATGCAACATAAAGCCCAAATACAATCTGCAAAACAAGGCGAGGCATACGATTATTCACCTTGTTTTGCAGACATTACTCACGAAATAGCTGCGGCGGATTATGCAGTCGTCAATTTAGAATCACCCATCGGCGGACAACCTTACACCGGTTATCCCTGTTTTTCTGCGCCGGACGAATTTCCAATCGCATTACAAAACGCAGGATTCGACCTTTTCCTTACCGCCAACAATCACTGTCTCGACCGTTATACCCGAGGGGCTATACGCACATTGCATATACTCGACTCTATCGGAGCAGACCATATAGGGACCTACGATTCAAAAGACTCATTCGAAAGATTCTATCCGTTCATAACCTCTATAAAAGGAATACGAATCGCCTTTCTGAATTACACGTACGGAACGAATGGATTTACGCCACACTCTCCATTAATTGTCAATTACATAGACGAAGAAAAAATAAAAAAAGACATTTTTCGTGCTAAAACGTTGAGTGCCGACCTTATCGTTGTCTGCCTACATTGGGGCGATGAATACCAACTGTTGCCGAACAAACGACAAGAAGATTTGGCAGACTTTTTGGTGAAAGAAGGAGTACAACTGATTATAGGAGCCCACCCACACGTGATACAACCTATGGAATTACGATACGACGAACAAGGGAACCCTTGTGCCCTCATCGTCTATTCACTGGGAAATTTCATCTCCAATATGAAAACCCGCGATACGGTGGGTGGAGCAATGGTAAAGGTTGTTATCCGACGGGATATCACGGGAAAAATACTGTTACAATCGGCACAACACACACTTGTTTATACCCGACGACCAACTATACAAAAAGAAAACTTCCGGGTAGTACCTGCGATACAAGAATTGAAAGAGCATCCCCATCGGCCTCATCTGAAAGGATTCGTGGAAAAAGCCCATGAGATATCTTCAAAATACAACAAAGGGGTGACAGAATACCAGATAGAGCCAGTGAACCCAACCTTCAAGTAAATAAGAACATGAAATTTACATCAGACCTATTTTAATTTCAGGTTCTTTATATATCCATTTACATAATTTCCTATAACCTCATGGCGAGTATCGTAAATATACCCGTTTGCATAGTATCCGATGATATTCTTTTCCAAATCGAGGACATGCCCATTCGAATAGTACCCGACAACTACATTATTCTTATCCATGATATAGCCATTGCGATAAGTCTGTAAAGGAACAGCTGCACAGGAATATAAAACACCAATAACAGCTAGCAACATAAAAGGCTTCAATATTCTCATAACTTTATAGATATAAATCCTGTATCCTTTTTATAAAGATACCATTCGAGATCACGTATAAACAAATATCACATTAGTCTTTCACAAAACGGAATTCTCGTCGATATAAGCGATAATCCCGTCCTTATCATCTGGGGAGAACCACTTCATATCGAGATCCTTTTTATACCATGTGACTTGTTTCTTGGAATAGACCCGGGTATTTCTCTTGATTTTCTCGACAGCCTCTTCTAAGGTCATCTTCCCATCGAAATAAGCGAACAACTCTTTATAGCCCACTGTATTTAAAGAATTAAGATGACGATAAGGGTATACCCTTCGAGCTTCATCGACCAAGCCATCGGCAATCATTTGTTCCACTCTCTGACTTATCCGCTCGAATAGCTCTTCCCGTGGACGAATCAATCCTATTTTTATAATTCGGAAAGGGCGGGATTTCACCCGACGAGTACGCAGATCACTGTATCGTCCACCGGTCTGTCGACAAATCTCTATCGCATGAATCACCCGCTTGTGATTATTCAAATCAACCTCTGCATAATATACTGGATCGAGCACTTTAAGCTCTTCGCAAAGGACGGCTAAACCCACTTTCTCGTAATGCGCCACAACCTCACGACGTATCTCGTCGGTAATGGTAGGTATCTCGTCGATACCTTTACAAACCGCATCGATATACAACATTGAGCCTCCTGTCAATAGGACATAGTCATTTGCCTTGAAAAGTTTATCAAGCAGCTTCAAGACGTCTTCTTCATAACACGAAGCACTATAATAGTCGGACAACGCCAACTGTCCTACGAAATAATGTTCGACCCTCGACAGTTGCTCGATTGTAGGAGCCGCCGTTCCAGTAGGTATATCGCCATAGAACTGCCGACTATCGGCCGACACAATAGGACAAGCATACCGCTCTGCCAATTGAAGGCTAAGCTCGGTCTTTCCCACCCCGGTAGGCCCTGTAAGAACAATGAGTGTGCCTGACATGAACTTTTCGCTATGAAATAAATGGGACAGATATGGAAAATAATTTCCATATCTGTCCAAACCCGACAAAGATTATTACTTCTCGGCTACCATTCTGGCAATTTGCACAATCACCTCGGTAGCTTTTTCCATAGACTGTATGGGCACGAATTCATAACGCCCGTGAAAGTTCAACCCACCGGCGAAAATATTGGGACAAGGCAATCCTTTGAACGACAATTGCGCTCCATCGGTTCCGCCACGTACAGGCTTCACCATCGGAACAACATCTACGGCCCTCATAGCCTCGGATACCAAATCAACGATATGCATCACAGGTTCGACCTTCTCACGCATATTATAGTATTGGTCGTTTATTTCGATACTGGCACAACCCGGAAACTCGTTATTTATTTTACGAGTTAAATGTTCGAGTTCCTTCTTACGGCGTTCGAAACGATCTCGATCATGGTCACGAATAATATAAGTCAATACCGTCTTCTCCACACTACCCTCGAACGAAATCAAATGATAAAAACCTTCATAACCTTCGGTATGTTCGGGAGTTTCCCAACGCGGCAACATAATAGCATATTGATTGGCTATGCGAATCGAATTTATCATTTTATGTTTGGCATATCCCGGGTGAACGTTACGGCCTTTGAAAGTCACTCGAGCCACAGCCGCATTAAAGTTTTCATACTCCAATTCGCCTATTTCACCACCATCCATCGTATAGGCCCAATCTGCTCCAAAGGCTTTAACATTAAACTTGTGCGCTCCTTTGCCTATCTCCTCGTCAGGATTGAATGCAATGCGTATCTTGCCATGTTTAATCTCCGGGTGTTTCAAAAGATACTCCATCGCTGTTACAATTTCGGCAATACCTGCTTTATCGTCTGCCCCCAACAAAGTCTTCCCATTCGTAACAATAAGGTCTTGACCTATATAATGATGTAGTTCGGGAAACTCCGAAGGTTTCAATACGATATCTTCCTCTGCACACAATACAATATCCTTACCATCGTAATTTTTAACAATCCGCGGACTCACATGCCGTCCCGACATATCGGGACTAGTATCCAAATGGGCTATAAATCCTACCACCGGGACATCTTTATCGATATTTGAAGGCAATGAGGCCATAAGATACCCGTTATCATCGAGTGTCACCTCGGTAAGGCCTATACGCTCCAACTCCTCGGCCAGTTTTTGGGCAAACAGCATCTGTCCCGGGGTACTAGGAGTCAAGTTTGTAAGCTCGTCCGATTGAGTATCGAAGCTCACATAATGAAGGAAACGATCTACTAAATTCATCGTATATATTTTTATTGGTTTTTCTTGATCTAAACCTAAGTCGATGGATTATCCAACCGACGAACAAAGGTAAAAAAATTTTTTCTTACATTTGCACGACCACATTCAAAAGTGGAGGATATGGCTAAAAAGAGAAAAAAGAAAAAATCGAACAGTAAAAAAATAAATAATTGGGGGGCTTTATTTCTGCTATTACTCGTTACATACAGTATATGGTGGCTAATAAAGCAAGCTCAACAACCCCAAAATCCTCAACAATCGTTTACAAACTCTCTTTGTCATGTAAAAGATGCTGAAATGGCCCATACTCCCGAAGGTACACCGGAACAAATATTATACCGTACGGGCTACACGGTCTCGTATAACTCCCATTGGAAACAACCCAACTGGGTAAGTTACGAATTACTACAAGACGAACTGCAAGGTAGTGCTACACGCAACAACCGATTTACCCCCGACTACGATGTAGTGGGCACAATGATAGACACCCGTGATTACACGTATAGCGGATACGACCGGGGACATATGGCTCCGGCTGCCGATATGAAATGGAACGAAACAGCAATGGAAGAATCGTTCCTGCTCTCAAACATCTGTCCGCAAATTCCCGAATTAAACCGAGGTCGCTGGAAAGAGCTGGAAGAACAAATACGTGAATGGGTACAACGAGACAGTGCACTACTCATTACTTGCGGACCCATCGTTTCTACTCCGAGAAAGACAATCGGACGACACGAGATAGTCGTCCCTGCCCGCTTTTTCAAAGTAGTCGCTGTTCCGTATACCGGCACGCCCAGAGGAATCGCATTTATATTCGACAATGAAGCGGAACAACCGTCTCTAAAAGAGTTGGCAATCACCATCGACAGTGTGGAACGAGTGACCGGAATAGATTTTTTCCACAACTTACCCGACAGTATTGAACATAAAATAGAAAGCGACCTATCCCTTGAAATATGGAACTTAAACTAAACAAGCCAATACCCGAAGATACGATTTGCGCCATCTCTACCGCTCCCGGTATGGGAGGTATTGCCGTAATTCGCATAAGCGGAACAAACGCTATCATTATAACCGATCGTATATTTCACACCGCAAACAAGAAAAAACTATCCGAAGCAAAGCCCAATACAGCACACTACGGAACAATCGCCGATGAGAACGAAACTCCCATTGACGATGTAGTCGTTACGCTTTTCATCGCCCCCCATTCATTTACAGGAGAAGATACAGTCGAGATATCCTGCCACGGGTCGATTTACATTCAACAACAAATCATCAGCCTTCTATTGCGAGCAGGCTGCCGCCTGGCCCAACCGGGAGAATTTACCCGTAGGGCTTTTACCAATGGGAAACTTGACCTCTCACAAGCCGAAGCCGTGGCCGACCTTATCGCTTCCACCTCGGCGGCCTCGCATCGTTTAGCTATGCAACAAATGCGTGGAGGATTCAGCCGAGAACTTATCCAACTACGGGAAAAACTACTCACATTCGCCTCGCTCGTTGAACTCGAACTTGATTTCAGCGAAGAAGAAGTAGAATTTGCCGATCGGGAGAAACTAACCGACCTCGCCAGTGAAATAGAACGAGTCATTAAGCGCCTTTCCGATTCGTTCACACTCGGCAATGCCATCAAAAACGGTGTACCTACTGCCATTATAGGAGAAACCAACGCCGGGAAATCGACACTGCTCAACCGCCTTGTCAAAGAAGATAAAGCCATCGTCTCGGACATACACGGTACAACCCGCGATGTCATCGAAGATACCGTCGTATTACAAGGAATTACTTTCCGCTTTATCGACACTGCCGGTATACGGGAAACGCACGATGCCATCGAGAATATGGGGATCGAACGCACCTTCCAAAAACTAGATCAAGCCCACATCGTCATCTGGCTTATTGATGCCACTGGATCGACACAAGACATTGAAAAAATCGCTGGAAGAGTCCTCCCCCACTGCACAGATAAACGCCTCATCGTTGCCTTTAACAAAATAGATAAGATCGGATCCGCAACCCAACAACAGCTCACAGACCTATACAAACGCCTCACTCGTGAAAAGCCCAACACTTCGTTCATCTTTCTTTCAGCTTCACATGACCAAAATATCGACGTACTCGAAAAACAGCTTACAGATACCATACAGTCAACACAAACTGGCGAAAATGACATTATCGTCACCAACGCACGTCATTACGAAGCCCTGCTAAATGCCCACGACGCAATCCTACGTACCCTCAACGGTCTACAATCCGGCCTCTCCGGAGACTTCCTCGCCCAAGACATTAGAGAATGCATGCACTACCTCGGAGAAATCACCGGTCAAATCTCTACTGACGAAATACTTGGGACCATATTTTCCAAGTTTTGCATCGGCAAGTAACGGCTTGTAAACAACCGTAACCAATCATAACCATTTAGAATAAAGTCGCTGTATATCAGCGACTTTTGTTTTTGTGTGCTTTCCAAGTGTCGTTTGGAGATCACAGATTTTCTCCATATTTTCCTACCATATTTCTACCGCGGAGCAAATTCCACGCAAGCCGAAATATCACACTGACGCAGTAGTTGACGTGTGTTGACAGTGGTTTACATGTGTTGACAAAATCCGGGAGAAATTAGGCGAAATTACGGTCAACGTAAAGGAGGAAAAGATGCAAGTTAGAAAGATTTGTCAGTGGTGCGGAAAACCCTTCATCGCACAGAAAACAACAACCTGCTATTGCAGCCACCAGTGTTCCAACCTGGGCTACAAGGAGCGGATTCGGGAACGCCGACGTCAGTTGAAGCGGGCGCAGGAATTACTTCAACCGCGACAAGCTGCCGAAGGGCAGGACTTCTTCTCATTCGCCCAGGCCGCAAAGCTGATGGGCGTCACCCGGCAATACATTTATAAGCTGGTCAAGGAGTCCAAACTGCGGGCCTCCCGCCTGAGCGGGAAGAAGTCTCTCATCCGCCGGGCGGACATCGAGCTGATGATGAAAACCAAGCCATACGAGCGCATTATGCCCAAGGATGACTTCGACATCACGGAATACTATACCGCCGAGGAGATTGCCCAAAAGTACAAGGTCAACACCAAATGGGTGTGGACCTACACCCGGCAGCACAAGGTGCCGAAGGTGCGTATCCGCCAGTTCAACTATTACAGCAAGAAGCATATCGACGCCGCCTTTGCCAAATATGAGGTGGATTCCGACCTAACGGAGTGGTACACGCCCGAAGAGATTCAGGGAAAGTACGGCATGACCCGCATCGCCATCCGCTCGCACGTCTACCGCAACAACATCCCCTCCAAGAAGGAGCACGGGCAGATCTACTACTCGAAGCTGCACTTCGACCTCTCGAAGAGCAGCGCGGAGGAGAGCAAGGCCGAATACTACACCGTCAAGGAAGCGATGGAGCGGTTCAACCTCTCGCGCGACGCGGTGTACGGCGTGCTGCAGTTCCACCAGATCCCCCGCGAGAAGAACGGGCGCTTCGTCCGCTTCCTGAAAGTGGAGTTCGACCGCGTGATGGGAGTCAAAAAGTAGCCCCAATTCCAGTCCGCGGGAAATGATGCAAAATGATTTATCGCTGACGCTGGTCTGCATGTTCTCATTCCCAACATTTGCCGTAAAATCAGTATTAACCATAAAATTTTCATGTTATGCACGAATGTAAAACCGTAACACTGAGAACCCGCCCGCTCAAGGGACGGATGTTGTCTTTCTACCTGGATTATTATCCCGGCTACCGAGACAAGGAGACCATGAAGGTGATCCGCCACGAAACGCTGGGCATCTACCTCTATGCCGACCCGAAGAACAAGCGGGAACAGAACTTCAACGAGGTGATGACCGAGAAGGCCGAGGCAATCCGCTGCCGCCGCTTCGAGTCGGTGGTCAACGAGCGCTACGACTTTTTCGACAAGTACAAGCTCAAGGCCGACTTCCTGGAGTATTTCCGCAGTCAGCTCCGTAAACATGACCCCAAATGGGAGTTCGTCTACCTCCACTTCCGCAACTTCGTACACGGCAAGTGCACCTTCGAGGAGATCGACATCGACCTCTGCAACAAGTTCCGCGAATACCTGCTGACAGCCAACAAGCTCAAGCGCAAGGGACGCATCACGCGCAACTCCGCATCGGGATATTGGTCTACATTCAGGGGGCTTCTGAAAATCATCTACCGTAACGGGCTGATAAAGACCAATGTCAATGATTTCCTGGACAAGATTGAAACGGAGGATGTGGTCAAGGATTATCTTTCAGTAGAAGAACTCTACAAGCTGGCCGAAACACCTTGCAAGAAGCCCGTGCTGAAGACGGCATCGCTCTTCTCCTGCATGACCAGCCTGCGCATCAGCGACATCCTCGCCCTCTGTTGGGAGGACATCGTGGACTACTCGGCCGGCGGCAAGTGCGTACACATCGTCACCCAAAAGAACCGCACCGAGGACATCATCCCCATCAGCGAGGAGGCGCTGGATATGATCGGCTACAGCCCCGACAAGCGGGGAATGGTCTTCAAGGGATTGCAGCGCTGCTGGACCCAGACCTACATGAAGGAGTGGATCCGCTCGGCGGGAATCACCAAGAACATCTCCTTCCACTCCTATCGCAGAACCTTCGCGACGCTGCAGGCGGCTGCCGGGACAGACATCCGCACCATCCAGAGCATCATGGCGCACAAGAGTATTACGACCACACAGCGGTATATCAAGGTAGTGGATGCCAACAAACGGGAAGCCAGCAAAAAAATCACCCTGATGCGGAAGAAATGACGGGCGGTTTTCGGCCGGGTTTGACGGATAAAGTACGATTTTTGTTTGAAAATCGCACAAAAAGAGTGATAGTTAGCGTGACAGCTGCAACTATCACTCTTTTTTTTGTGACTATTCGGAATTACGATTATAACTTCACCTCCGTAACCATTACAAACAGTTGCGGATATGGCTAATACACTCCAAAAACGGGCTAAAAGAATAAGTCTGGTTCTAACCCTCGCGGCGGTCCTCTTTACCGTTGTCGATAACTACCTTTACCTATGCCACGACATCAACATCACGCCCGTGGCAACGCCCGTCATCATCATACTTGTGGTATCAATCGTCTTGTGCGGTGTGTTGCAACGGTACTTCTACCGTTGGCTTATAAAATACTCGCTCTTTCCTTCCGCCAATCGGCAAAAGTTGGAGGCTGCCAAAACAGAACGCACCCGGGCTGCTGTCACCGAGCAGGCCGAGAACCGCGCTGAGACAATAGGAATCGTGCCCGTCAAGGAGGCCACCAGGGTCGAAACGGGAATCACCGCCGGGCCGCACCGCGATCCCTATATGGAAAGATACAACCAGTTGCTGGAGGAGATGAAACAGCAGGAGGCCCGACGCCACGCCGAACTTATGGAGGCCATCCGCGAATATGTGACCGTCGCAACCGCGCCCTTCCTGTCGCAGAAGGCCCTCGACACCCTCCTCACCAACATCGAGCAGATGGCCTGCGGCCGGACGGACTCCTGCCTGCCGCTGCGCTCCAACCCGGAACGCCCGTTGCGGTCGCCGGAACTGCGCCACCTGGCATGGAACATCGGCGAACGGCTCCACCTCTCGCTCGAAGAGCGGGCCCGGTTCATCAAGCTATCGTTCCCTCACGAACTCAACAACGCCACCGTCGAATACCTGCAGCGCAACCTGCGTGTCGCAGTCCCGAGCCATATTCCAATCGACATCCCCGACGAGGACGATTTCCGTTTCCATCTGGAGCTGATTGGCGGCCATCGGAAAAAATGAACCCCTGCTGATGAAAAAATGATTCCCGTCAGCGTTGGTCTGCGTGAATTCATTCCGTTGGTTTGCACCATGTTGAACCCCATAAAAACAATGAAGACATGGCAAAGGACCAACTTACATTCAACGACCTGCCGACGGTGGTCGGCGAGCTGTGCGACCGTATCGCAAGCATGGAGAACCTGCTCTCGGAGAACATCTCGCGTCAGAACGCACCGCAGGAGAACACGCACGTCCCGATGACGGTGCAGGAGGCGTGCGAATACCTCCGGATGCCCCTTTCGACCTTCTACTACAAGGTCAAGAAGGACAACATCCCCGTCATCAAACAGGGCAAGCACCTATACATCTATCGGGACGAGCTGGACAAGTGGCTGGAATCGTCCCGCAAAACCCCGCCCGCACAAAGTTTCGAGGAGGAGAACGAGGCCCTGATCGCCTCGCACCGCCGCAAACCCAACCCCAAAATCTGGTAGGCGATGGAAACGACAGACAACCATACGCCAACACCGGAGGAATTGGCCCTCTGCATCGAGGAGTCGGCCGTGCGGGCAGCGGACGCCTGCGAGCAGTCGCCCGCGGTGCTGCGGGTGGACGGCTCCGTAATCGGGACGCTGGGTAACTTCAGCGCCTCGATCGGAAAGGCCAAAAGCAAGAAGACCTTCAACGTTGCGGCCCTCACGGCGGCGGCCATGACGAACGGCACGGTGCTCCACTACCGCGCCTCCTTCCCCGAGGGGAAGCGTGGCATCCTCTACATTGACACCGAGCAGGGACGTCCCCACTGCCAGCAGGTGCTGAGACGCATCCTGCGGCTGGCGGGACTGCCCGAGGAGCAGGATCCCGACAACCTGGTGATGCTGACGCTGCGCAAATTCCCGCCCGACATGCGGCTGGCCATTGTCGACCATGCCATCGGCACTATTCCCCACCTCGGTCTGGTGATTATAGATGGCATCCGCGACCTGCTCTACGACATCAACTCGCCCAAGGAAGCGACCGACATCATCTCACGTTTCATGCAGTGGACCGACGACCGGCAGATCCACATCCACACCATCCTGCACCAGAACAAGAATGATGAAAACGCCCGCGGCCACATCGGCACGGAACTCAACAACAAGGCCGAGACCGTCATGCAGATTGAAGTGGACAAGGAGGAGCGGTCGATCAGCGTGGTGGAGGCAATCCATATCCGCGACCGCGAGTTCGAGCCCTTCGCTTTCCGCATCAACAGCGAGACGCTGCCCGAACTGGTGGAGCCCTACCAGCCGCGAAAGCGGGGCGCGGGGCGTCCGGCCAAAGGCCCGTTCGACCCGGCACGCGACATTCCCGAGGATGTACACCGCGCAGCGTTGGATGCCGTTTTTGCGGAGGGCAGCATCGGCAGCTACCGCGCGTATCAGGAACGGCTCAAAGAGGGCTACGAGCTGCAGGGCGTAAAGTTCGGGGGCAACCGTGCGACCCAGGTTGCGGCTTTCCTACGGGAGCAACAGATGGTCATACGGGAAGACAACGTCTACCGGCTCAACCCCGACCTCCGGATTTGATTCCGACTTTACTTTATTGCCGGGGTGTATATATAGAATAAAGCAGAACTGCCGGAGCACAGGGACTGTTTACCAGCTCCCTCTGGTTCAGGGAACCGGAACGGCGCCCTCCTCCGCTGTCGATACAGTTGCCAATCACCCTTGTATATCCGGTGCGGGTCGCTGTCCAAAGCCCGACACGAAGTGTTGCAAGATATGCCAAGGTATAACCTCACTGCGTTACGGTTGTACATTGGCGCTCTTGCCGGCTTCCATTTGTTGCCGGTGCGCTGCTCGCAGGCTCGCACCTTTTCAACCATAATAACAGATGATTTTCATGGAACACGAAACGATAGAACAAAACACTGCTTCCGACGCGAAGAGAACGGTATTCATCGGGGCCAAGGTAACGCCCCAACAGAAAGAAGAGATTCAGGCACGGGCCCAACAGTGCGGCATGACCGTGAGCAACTATCTGCTGTCCCGGGCATACGGCTACGCACCCCGGGCAAGGCTCACCCGTGAGGAGGCAGCCCTGTTGCAGGAACTGGACGGTTGTCGCTCCGACCTAGTCAAATACACCTCGGCGCTTCAAGGAATGTCCACAAGTCAGCGGCTCACTCTGTTCAACCAGGTTCCCTTCATGGCCGGATGGTTCCATAAGCTCCGGTCCATCGCCGAGGCGGTCAGCGACTTTCTGACAGCCGTCCGTGAGCAGAACCGAGTCCCGTCAACCCCAAAACCCGAAGAAGAAAAATGATTGCAAAAGCCAAAGCCATATCTTACGGCATCAATGACCTTCGTTATATTACTGGCGAATCAAAACACAAAAAGCATCCGGAAAAAATATATCGGGTATTGGACAATCTGTTGCCCCCGGAACTGGACGCTATGGGAATATGGAACTCCATGCAGTTGACCCTTTCCCAGTATCGGCCGATAAAGAATTCCATAATCAGAATAGAGTTGAGTCCATCGCCCGAGCATACCAGTTTCTATGACATTGAGGACTGGCAAAAGCTCTGGCACGAGTTCGCCGAAGAGTTCGACAAACAAACGATTACCGGCAAGGACGGGAAAGTCCGTTCCTGCCCGACCAATCTGGCCAACAGCAAATATACGGTTTACCTGCACATGGAATCCAAAGGTAAAGTTCCCCATCTCCATGCTGCAATTTGCCGTTTTGATAAAAACGGGAACATCAACAATGACCATAACATTCATCTTCGGGCACAACGTGCAGCCGAGCGAGTCGCAGTGAAACGTGGCTGGAAGACTGCGGAAGAAATACGAAGTCGCAACATTCCGGAGG
>ENA-OPCP01000887-OPCP01000887.1-human-gut-metagenome-genome-assembly--contig:-NODE-887-length-22217-cov-2.853668_pt1 | contig 22217 bp, 9 predicted proteins | sample MGYA00241563_ERZ501477 | MGnify/ENA primary metagenome ERZ501477 (study PRJEB25962, sample SAMEA2042572) | human gut metagenome | biome: human gut; feature: human-associated habitat; material: faeces... | reverse complement strand
GGTAAAAAAAGTCATCCGCATCTCTTTTCCCATTGCCCTGGAAGCGGAAATCTGTATGCCAGGAAGTATCCAGTGAAATGGACATATTCTGCGACAGTACCTTACTTCCACGCTCCATCAGCAGGTCCGTGCGGGAAGCCGTTTTGGTCTGGGGATCTGAGTCTCTCACCCAGAAGCCTTTGTATTCCCCTTCCGAATCTGTATCACCGTCATTTCCCAGAACCAGAAAAATTCCAGAAGTGGAATTGTACTGCAAAACCTCCACCATATCATAAAAAACCGTTTCCAGATATTCCTCCTGGACTTTCCCTGAGCCCATGAAGCCCTGCATATCCATCTGATGATTGCTCAATACCTTTGTCAGCGCAGAGGACAGACTGTCACTTTCCTTGTACACGCTGCTCCACTGCTCGATCATATCGTTCTCCAGAACCACCTTACGGTTCTCCACCGTATGACTGTCCAGACCGATAACCGCATTCTCCATGTTTGAGCGGATTCCGCTGAAAATCAATGTCAGGAATGGGACTGCACCCTGTACAAACACAATGATCAGTATAGGAATCAAAAATATGTTCCAAAGAGATTTCTTTTTCTTCACAGTCCTCCGCACCTCCTTATGTCCAGAATCTGTCTAAAAAAACACTTTGAATGTTTTTTCAAATACACTCCAGGCTATGGCAGAATTCTGTATACCAGCTCTGGAAATTCTCATCTGTCAGATACTGTGCAAGAGCCTCTTCCCGGCTCTCTCCGTCTGCGATTGCAGCGTCCATGGCATCTTTATCAGCCTTTGCCTTGTCAGCCAGAGAATAATCCAGGATCTTACGGGCACTGTAGCTATTGTCAAAGGCTCCAATTGTATAGAAACTTGTTTTATCAAAGTCTTCCATTTCCGTTGTAAAACAATCGTAAACCTTCTGGTTGACTTCTATATTATTCTCTTTAATAACGGAATCCAGTGCGTCTACGCTGTTGGCTTCTTTCAGAACCGGCATATAGGAAGATTCGCATACAAAGCGCAGGTTCTGGTTCTTCTGTGTGAACCATTTCAGGAATACACTTGCAGCATACTCATGTTCCTCATCAGACTTGGTCACTGCCATTCCGGCACCTTGCTGAACTTTTATGTTCTCGCCGCCCTCCATAACCGGAGAATCACATACGATGTAATCAATCGGATAGCTTTTATTCCCTATTTCCACGGTATCCGGGAAGTATACGGCAGAAGATGTGGAGCCCGTGTATGCAAGAATATCTCCTGTCTTCACATCATCGGAACGGAATTTTCCAAGAGATGCGAAATAGCCCTTCATATATGGTACATAGTAATTATCCCAAAGGCGGCGGATCAGATCTTCGTCTGTGTTTAAGGTCATTTTTCCATCTTTCACCTGGAAAATTTCCTTTCCCATCTGCTTCATGCCAATAATAAAATAGTTGGACATGGAGTCTCTGCCGTAGAATGCTTTTCCATCGTCCGGCACATCCGGGGTCTGCTCATCCGTCCACTCATAGTAGCGCTGTGCAACTTCTGCAATACCTTCTGTAGTGGCAAGTTCATCCACTGTAGTTCCAGTGGCTTCTGCAAAAGGCTCCCAGTCAGTCTTATTGATCATGGTGATCTCTGTGGATTTGGCAACTGGGAAAAGATATAAAGCGCCATCCTGGTTAAAATAGCCCTCCTGGATGTAGGAATCTACATACCTGGACAGCTCATCTTCTGTAAAATACACGGAAAGGTCTGCCAGCTTATCCTGCTGCTGTACTGCGTAAGCAGTATCAGAATAGGAAGAAAAAATATCCGGCAGTTCTTCTGCTCCTACTTCTCCGTTCAAAGAGCTGTTGACTGCTTCCTCAAGGTCGGATACGGAACCCTGACTGTAGCTCTCCACGTAGATACCCTCCTCTTTTCCAACGGAGGCATTAAATTCCTTTACAAGGGTGTCAAACATTGCCTGTTGGGCACCGTTGTAATAATGCCAGATCGTCAAGGACACCGGGTGATCCGAATCCAGCTTTACAGATTTACCGCTTCCGTCCTTGCTGCTTCCACAACCAGCTAAAGATGCGGTCATTATTGCGATTAACATCATTGCCACACATTTTTTCTTCATACTCTTTTACTCCCTCACGGCACCTGATACCGCAGCTTAACTCAATATATACTTCTGTCTGCAACACTGTCCAAAGACCTGCTGCCATGGCAGACCAGAGCGTGTTTGAAATCCCAAATCTTCAAAACAAAAAGCCCCTGCAACAGGTAAAATGCATCGCTGACTTCTACGGGATACAATATCCTTTCCGGCGTTTTTACATGTCACATGGGTAAATTTATAACACATAGGCTTATTATAGGAAATGTGAGAAAAAGAATCAATAAATATTCATGAAAAAGGACAGAAAATATTTCATTCCTGTCCTTTCAAAATATACGTTATTTCACAGTCACCTTACACTTAACTGTTTTCTTCCCTGCTTTCACCGTAATTACGGCTGTTCCTTTTTTCTTTGCAGTAATTCTGCCCTTGGAATCTACCTTTACCACCTTGGAGGAGCTGGATTTGTAGGTGATTTTTTCTTTGCTTGTTACTGGTTTTAAAACCGGTTTCAGGGAATATTTCTGATTTTTCTTTAATTTCAGTGTTTTCGGCACACCTTTGATCTTTGTGGTTTTTACAGCGGTTTTCTGGACTTTTACGGTAACAGACTTTTCATATCCGCTGTTCAGGTATATGTGAATACGGGTTTTGCCTGTAGTTTTACCGGCGGTAATGTTACAGGTTCCATCTGAACTAACAGATACATCTGCAATACTCCAGTTATCCGTACTCCAGGTGGAAATGAAATCTCCCTTTGCAAGCCCGGTTACTTTCAGACACTTCGTCTTCTGTCCGGTCTTCAACACAATACTGGACTGATTCAATTTCATTGTTGGCTGCAGTCTGTCCCGGGTAATTTTTGTTTCCTGCTCACCGCATGCACTGCAGGTACGTGTCTGGACTTCTTCCTCATCCACAGTTGCTTCCTGTGTTACTGCCCATGCAGAAAATTTATGTCCGGTTGCTTTTATTGTAGTTCTCTTTTCCGTATCGCAATATCTGCAGGTGTATTCATCGACTCCGTCATCTGTACAGGTTGCATCTTCATGCCATGACCTTACCCAGCTATGTCCGGTTGCTGGAATTGTCTCTTTCTTTTTGTCACCACATCTTCTGCAGGTATAAGTTTTTTCTCCGTCACTTTCACAGGAAGCATCTTCTGTTGTTTCCCCACGGTTCCAGTCATGACCAAGTGCCGGTGTTTCTTTTGTATAGTAATCACCGCAAAATTCACAGATTTCTTCTTCAGATCCCGAATAGGTACAGCCACTCATTTTTATCACATGTGACTTGTAGGAATGGGTATGGTTCGGATTGTAACTGTAATATACGGTTGTATTTGAATCACAAATGTATCTGGGCTGCCACGTGCTGCTATTTGCATAGCAGCGGATACTTCTCAGCTTGGCACAGTTTTTAAACGCATCATTTCCTATAGATGTCAAACTTGCCGGGATTTCTATGGTTTCTAACGCATTACATCTGCCAAAAGTCTGATCTCCAATTCTGGTCAGGCCCTCTGAAAGCTTTACACTTGTCAAGCTGGTACAGCCCTGGAATACACCGCTTCCGATGCTCGTTACGCTTGCAGGAATAGTTATGCTTGTCAAACTGCTGCAATTCCAGAATGCCTGAACTTCTATAGAAGTTACCGTTCCCGGAATGGTTACACTTGTCAGACTGGTACAATTGCCAAATGTCATACCATCTATGGTTGTTACGCCTTCTGGAATTGTCACACTTGTCAGATTGGTGCAGCCGGTAAATGCACCGGAACCAATGCCGGTCACTCCTTCAGAGATAACCACGCTTGTTATTTTAGTGTTGCCAGCAAATGCATCATCTGCGATGCTTCCAGTTCCGGAAATTACCAGTTTCCCATCATCTGACAAGGTGTAGGTAATTCCTGTGTCTTCTCCATCTGAAAAAACCAGGGCTTCGTCTGCTGTTGCCGCTTCCTCATTCTGCCATTCTGCAGCTGCTTCCATGCCAGACGCATCTGAGAATGAATCCTCGGATGACTGTTCCTCCACCTGATCCATCTCCGGAGTCTGAACCTGTTCCTAAACCTCATCCTGATTGTCCAGACCCTCATTCTCCACTTCGTCAAAAACTGCTTCTGCTACTTCCTCAGAAGAAAAATCAGCTCCACTTACTGCCAGTGCTGCTCCGTCTGCACTTGTGATTGCCAGCAGCAATGCTGCAGCCAGTGCCAGTCGTCTGTTTCTCATACGCTTTACCTCGCTATTCTTTTTTTCGTCTTTTCAAACACACTCCAGAGGCAAAGATTTTTCCATTGATATCTGCTGTATAACACTAAACGCTTCCCCAAAATGGATAACCTGCTATTCTGCAAATGAGCCCGCAGCATACTCCCTCCCCAAAATTTGTCAGACGATTAATTTAATGATAGCGTAAAACCGCATTTAAAACAATTAACTAACAGCATAGTATAGACGATAATATCAAAAAAAGACAGAGAATCTTTCATCTCTGTCCAAAAGTTTGGTCTCATAATTATAGCAATGCACAACTTTTATACATTACAAGCCTACCGTTCACAACGTAAACCAAAACTATTTCTTCAATGTTTCATTCATACTTCCCATGCGGTATCCCTGGAGATCCATGGTCACGTATGTAAAGCCATATTCTTTGAAGGCTTTCACGATCTGGTTGCGGTTCTCCAGGACTTTCTGGAGTTCATCTGGCAGTACTTCAATTCGTGCCAGTGTACCATGAATACGCACACGTAGCTGATGAAATCCCAGATCCAGAAGAAGCTGCTCTGCCTTATCTACCATGCCAAGTTTCTCCTTCGTGATGGTCTCGCCGTACACAAAACGGGAAGAAAGACAGGCGAAGGACTGTTTCTCCCAGGTGGGAAGGTCAAGGTCTTTGGACAGGGCGCGGATGTCTTCTTTATATAATTCGCTATGGCGCAGCGGGCTCTTAACTCCAAGCTCTGCAACAGCCTGTAAACCAGGTCTGTAATCGCCGTTGTCGTCCATATTGGAGCCTTCTGCCACTGCATTCAGCCCCTCTTTTCTGGCAATGTCCCAAATTTTCTCAAATAACTCTTTCTTACAGATATAGCAACGATTGGCAGGATTCTGGCAGAAGCCCTCAATTTCCAATTCTTCAGACTCTACTGTAATGTGTCGGATTCCTTCCTTCTCACAGAAGGCTTTCGCCTCCTCCAGTTCTCTCTTCGGGAAAGAACAGGACATGGCAGTAATCGCGATACATTTATCCCCCAGCACATCGTGTGCTGTTTTCAAAAGAAACGTGGAGTCCACCCCGCTTGAAAAAGCCACAGCCACACTTCCCAGACTGCGTAAGTATTCTTTTAAAGCTTCGTATTTATTCTGCTGCTCTTTGGTTGCAGTGATTTCGCTCATATGATTATCCTCCCACGGCGATATGTTGCTATTTATGTTACTACGAATTATCCTAGTATGTCAATGGGATTAATTGTGATTTTCTTCATCATCCTTAACTTAAACGCCAGGTTCATTCCCCCTGGTGTTCTTTCAGTCTCTGTTCAGCTGCGATCCGCTTGGGATGTTCCGGTGGGTAGCATTCCCGGAAGCCTTCCACGGCGACTTTCAGATATATATCTTCTTTTTCTTCATCTCCAAGTGCGCGGTAAACGCGTGCCAGATTCCAGGTAGGCTCTGCGACTGCCGGACCTACAAGTCCATTCTCCTTCGCAAGCTCCAGCGCCTCTGTCAGATATGGGATCGCTTCTTCCGGTCTTCCCAAGTCCAGGTAGACTACACTCATATTGTTGTCCACCATCAGAAGTATAGAGCCCTCACGATAGCCATTCTTAAGCAGCTGATTGCGAACCGCAAGATGACATGCCAACGACTCTTCCCTTCGTCCGGCGGCATTGTACATTCGTGCCAGTTCCTCTGACATGGCAGAATATATCTGATTTTTCTCACCACAGTACATTTTGCACCTTTCCGTTGCTTGTTCCATACAATAGGCGGCTTCTTCCATATTCTGATCCATAGCTGCAAGCTGACCACGAAGCTGCCATATTGCAAACTCACTCTCACCCTGACGCTTTCTTTGTATCTGTTGTATCTGCTCTATTTTTTCCAGACAATCTGCCAGCTTTTCTTTTTCCTGAAGAAACATATGACATTCTGCTTTTTGATAAAGAAAATCCAGTATTCTCTGGCTATGCCCCCATTGTACACACATAAGGATTCCACGTTCTGCCCACATTTCAGCCTTTTTCACATTAAGCTTCAACATCTGCATATTCGTCTGCAAAAGCACATATCCAATTTTATAATCAATATTATCCTTCTGTTGAAAAATTAAATCACAGATCTCCCGGTAACACTCATAATTACTGCTCTGCTCCAACCCATTGCAAAAATCACTTATAGCAAACAACATCCATTCCGATGATAGCGTTCTCTTTTTCAGCTGTTCGCGGAAGAGTTCTATATATTCTTCGTTTTGTTCAGGTTTTGTCTCTGTCAGACACGCTACCATAAACTTCGTCTCATTGGAAATCTGTGCACATCTTTTTTCCAGTTTCCGGATTTTCTCGCACATAGGAACAGGCAGCTCCAGATATCGGGCAGCCTCTGACGCCAGTGCCACAAGCTGGTCACTGACCGCTCCCTGCACTCTGGAAATTCCCTGGAAGACAAGCCACGCAATTTCCTCCATACGAGGATCCTCATCTTTCGGTGCCTGTTTCGGGAAAAAGCACTTCTGTGCCCGCTCCCAGAATGACTGAAACTCTGCTTCTGAAAAATCCTTTGTACACAGACTCTCTGCAATTACAGGATGCATACGGTAACCATTTCCCGTATCTTCCAGCCAGCCGAATTTCACCAGTCTGCCAAGCGCCTCTCCCAGAGTTTCGTTTTTCTTCAAAAATCCCTGGAAAAACATCACAGTAAAATTCCGGTCAATTTCCTGATAAGGCAGAAGCGCGAACATCCTTGCCAGCTGGCTTCCTGTTTCTCCAATATCAGCCAGTTTGTACAGCCCACGGTACATATCAATGAGTCCGGACTCTTCTGCAACATCATTCCAGTTATTCTGCAGCTCTTCTTCCAGATAATCCCAATTTCCGAAATAGTAGGTTCCCGCTTTTCCAAGAAGCTTCAATGTCAGAGGATGCTGAAAAATCTCTTTTTCCAGCAAACGACTCAGCCGGTCTTTTTCCTCTCTGGAAAGTATTTTGTTGTAATTGTCACGAAAAATCAAACTTAAGGCACTCTTTTGCGGTGCCTTTATGCCAAATGTAGTAAACCCATCCAGATGTTTCTGACGTGAAATAACAAATATGGTGCACGGCAGATCTTTCAGTTCTGACAGGTAAGGATCTTCCTCTTCCGTATGGTTCATATTATCCAGAAAAAGCACTGTTTTTTCCTGATGCTCTTCTGACAGGTGATAGATACTTTCGTGAAATCTTTCTTCCACGCTCTCACCAGTAAGATTCAGAAAACTTCTGGAAAAGCTGACCGCCAGATTCTCCTCATACTGAACAGCTGCGATCCGGCACTTCACTTCTTCCTGCTCCATCCAGCTCACAAGCTGACGCATAAGTTCTGTTTTTCCAATTCCTCCAATTCCGGAAATCAGATACTTTCCGGAATTGAAGAACATCTCTTTCAAGTCATATAACTCTTCTTCTCTGCCAAAGAAATGGCTGGCTTTCACAGATTTCCGGAACAATTCACAGTTTCGCAAGGTGAGAAAACTCTGCCTGGTTTCCACGGATTCCTGATAAATACAGCTCCAGATATATTCCGGCTTTAAGTCTTCACGGTTTCTTACCAGTTCCATTTTTGCCCCGGATATTTCCGGCCCCGCCATCGCGTGCAGACTAAGCAGGGTAAACAACCAGGCATCCCCAAAGGACTGGGAAAAATCCTTCTGTTTTTTCTCTATGTAACCGATCCAGAAGATCAGCTTTTCCCCACACTCTCTGGACAGCCATGGATCTGACTCCATGACCATGCCCAGAAATTTTCTCAGCTTCTGCACAAACACAGAATGATTATAATTTTTTTCTTTCAGGAACTTTTCAAAAATCAATACCTGGCTGCCAAATGTCTCCGCATTCAGACCTTCCAGCACTTCCTCTATGTATATATGATACAAGGGAAAGCTTTCCTTGCGATTACAAAATTCCGAATGATAACGGTTCTGGCTTCCATCCTTTCGAAAAATCATTTTTCCGTGTCTGGTGCTTTTCCACTCATAGAGAAGATATTCATCCCAGAATCTGACCAGAGTCAGACCTTTTTTACTTTTTTCTCCCAGAATTCCGGTAGAATAGACCGGATAATCTTTCACGGTAAACAACCGATATAAGTTTTTCAGCGAAAGCAACACATTTGTCTGCTCATCTTTTTTCATGTCACGTTCTCTCCGGTTGTAAACACAGTTCCTTTTTTATTACTGTCTGCTGGTCACCTGACCAGCAGCACTTTTTGCAGGTAACTAAATACAACAACTGATTTCTTATTTTTTGATTGTAATCTTAGCTTTCTTTGCGTACACGCCAAACACCTTCTGTTTCTGCTTGTTCAGCTTATATGCACACGCACGTATATAATAGGTATGTCCCTTCGTCAGGTTCTTCACAGTTACCGTATTCTTTTTGGATTCCTTGATGTCCACAATATCGTAAAGATTGGAATCTGCGGTAACCACAAACGCATATCCGGCAGCACCTTTTACCTTGGACGCCGTAATGGTGATCGTGCCCTTCTTGTTATTCTTTACACTAATCTTCTTTACCTTCGGCACAACATAAGTTGTAAACTTAACAGCCTTGCTATACTTTCCAGTAACCTTCTTGCCGCCGCCCTGTGCGACTGCTCTTACTTTTACATAATAGGTCTTTCCAGATTTCAAACCGTAGATCAGTTCATTGTTTTTATTTTCCTCAACAATGTAATTCTTTACATTTTTCTTGAATTTCTTGTCAGTGGAAATTGTGATCTGATATCCGGTTGCTCTTGCAATCCGCTTCCAGGAAATCTTGGCACCATCGGTAAGTACATTGGTGGCCTTGGTTCCGGTAAGCTTCGGAAGCTTGGATGGAATTACAGTGTTCTGATTATTATCAGAAGCGTTCGGAGTCTTCGTCGGTTCCGGAGCAGATGGAGCCTTGGTCGGCTCTGCATTCGGAGCTTTTGTCGGCTCTGCCGCCGGGGTTTTCGTCGGTTCTGGTGCCTTGGTAGGATCTGGGTTCTTTTTCCAGTTTGCAGTCAGTTTAACACCGCTTACCAGTTCACCCATTGATGGTGTGTAAGAACCGGAAGAATTTACTTCTTCATCCGCATCTACTGTCGTCCATCCGGTAAAGGTATAACCGCTTCGTGTAGGCGCTTTCAGCTCAATACTGTTTCCACCTGTGAAAGTGGATGGGTTGGAGCTGTCATTTGTTCCGCCAGCCAGATCATAACTGATTGGAAGCACATCACCATTTTCATAATAAAAATGATAACGTGTATTAAAGTAATTGTCCACATAAGAATTTTTTACAACGTATAATTTACAGCTGTCTTTGATAGAATCAAAGGCATAATATGTGTTCGTATCTCCTATAGAAGCCATAGAGTCATAATCCAGATCCAGTACACGGGCCGGAATGTGAATCTCTGTAAATTTACAGGAATCAAATGCAAAACCGCCTAACAATACTACATCTGACGGAAGTGTATAGCTTCCTGCCCAGCTTTTTCCTGCAGGATAGGTGAAAATACTGCTGCCAGCCACTTCCCCTCCGCTGCTTTTATAGACCTTACTGTAAAGCACACCGTCCTGGGAAGAAAGGTACGGATGTCCTGCGTCAACTGTGATTTCTTTTAAGCTTGTGCAGCCCTTGAACATTGCACCAACTGTATATTTTACATCAGCACCAATGCGGATACTTACAATTCCACTGTCGGTGAACTGATATTTCAGGCTGTCAGTTCCATGAATATATACATTTTCAAGATGGAGGTTCTTGCAGCCCCTAAATGCACCTTCTCCGATACCTCCGCTTACGCTTGCCGGAAGAGAGGTAAAACCTGTAAGCGCTGTACAGCCTGCAAAAGCATAACTTCCAATAGTGGTTAAGCCCTCCGGGAGATTGATGTAAGTAAGGTTCTTGTTATCCTTAAATGCGTCCCAGCCAATTTCCTTCAGTGTGGAGGGCAACGTTACTTTTTTCAGTGTTTTAATGTATTCTCCCTGTCCGCGCGAGGGACTTCCATCCTCATTCCATTCAGAAGCTACAATAGTCGAAATTCCACCGACATATGTAAGTCCTTCTGCAAAGGAAACCTCCTCAACGCCGGCACAGTACTGATCCCAGCCCAGTTCCAGCTCGGATGGGGCATTGTAAATTCTTTTCAGGTTACATTCCCCATGACAGTAAAAAACTTCTTTATCAATCTCGTTATAGGCTCCTGTTGGCGGAAACGTTATCTCTTCCAGTTTCGGACAGTTACCAAATGCCTGCTTCTCGATTTTTACAGGCTGTGCACCGCCTACTGCGTCATTAAAATGCACGATTTGAAGATTCTTATCCCCATAAAACGCACCTTCTCCAATTACAAGCCGTGGATTCTGCGGCAGCTGAACGGCTGCCAGTCCGTCAAACCAGCTGCCACCTGTTGAAAATGCATTGGGCATCACATAGCAGAGTGTATCCGGAAGAATCAACTTATACAGCATTCCGTTGCCATACTTTCCATCGTAATAGAAACAGCTAAACCGGTCCCATGTGTAATCATATTCTGAATCCGGAAAATACTTACCGATTCCAATTACCTTCTTCGCCACACCATCCTTATACACATATGACGGAACCTGCAGTTCCATAACAGCCTCGGTTACTGCGCTGATAATAGCTTCTCCATTTGTTCCATATTCATGGGCATACCAGATCTGCCCCTGACTGTCTGTCCAGGAAAATTCTTCCTTGTTCCACTTTTCGCCGTCGAACTGGAAAAACTGTCCTGAGCCTTCTGCATGCACGCTAAGCGCCATACCCAGGCACATGATAATGCCAAGAAACAGCATTTTCACACATTTTGAAATTTGTTTTTTCACGCTTTCATTCCCCCTTATTTTTTCGGCAATTATAACTGTTCAAAAATCCATTTGGCTCTGAATAGATACCAGCAAATTTTCAAAAGCTGGAAAATTGCTCTTTTTTTCTCATAAAAAGAATATCATAATTGAATTTTTGAGACAATAATGGTGGGAAAGGTTGTGGTTTTTATGCACAAGATTGTTATTTTTATGCACAACACAATCTGTTTGACAACTATCCAGAAGGCAGTGTGAAGATACTAAACAGTTATCCTGTTTGAAAAAACTGCCGTGTTCAATATGTTTCTTAAACATATCAGACACGGCAGTTTATCAGAGGCATCATACATCCTGTAATATTGGCAGTTCTAAAGTCTGCCCCTTAATCATTCTTACAATCTGCACGCCCCGCTTTACGGTATATTTTGTTTTCTTTCAGTAGGCGTAGCCCGCTTCGCGCTCTTGCAACTTACCGCACTTTGACTGTAATAACCACCTTTTTTCTGCCGGAGCGTACCGTAACTTTTGCAGTACCTTTTTTCTTCGCTGTAATTACACCACCTTTTGTCACAGTGCAGACTTTCTTATTAGATGTGGTGTAGGTCACTTTCTGCTGGGTTGTGATCGGTGCCAGAACCGGTGCCAGGGTCTGTTTCTTCCCTTTCTTTAAGGTGATTTTCTTCGGTACACCTGAAATTTTGGTGGTTTTCACAGTTCCCTTCTGGATGGTAACATTCACAGTTTTTACTGCCCCACCAGCCAGAGTCACTGTAAGTTTCGTCTTTCCTGTTTTCTTCTGAGCCTTCAGCGTAACTGCACCGTCTTTGGTGTAGGAGCTTACTTTCAGAAGTTTACTGTTGCCTGAAACCACAGATGCTACATAGTCCCCACTCTCCATGCCGGAAATCTTGAGCACTTTTGTGGTCTGTTTTATTTTCATTTTCAGGCTAGACGCTGTAAGTGTCATTTTGGAAGTCAGCGGATTTCCATTGTCTCTTTCTTCTGTGGTCTGGCAGAGCTTACAGATTCTTTTCTCTTTCTGAGCTGCAAATACGGTAGCATCTGATGTCTTTTCCCATTCTCCCCAGGTATGTTCTGTCTTCGCGATTGTTTCACCGCCGCTTAATCTGGTTCCGCAGATCTTACAATAAGTGTCGCCTGTATAGCCTTCACTTGCACAGGTTGCTGCTTTTTTCCCTCTGACCTCTGTTTCCCCATGTCCCTTCGCGGGCAGCTTCTCGGTTCTGGTTTGTCTGCAGTTCACACAGGTAAAGGTTCTGATACCTTCCTCAGTACAGGTGGCTTCCTTTGTCACATTTCCGTTATCCCAGCTGTGGGCGTCCGGATTCACCGGTAAAACCTCAGTTCTGGTAATATGGCAGTCCGTGCACTCATAGCTGATAATTCCTGTGGAAGTACAAGTCGCTGCTATGACTACCGTTCCGTTATCCCAGCTGTGCTCTACCGACGGTTTTGTCTGCGATACCATACCGATATTCACTTCGGTTCGAAGAGGCGGAACGGTCATCCAGTCACTCCATGTAGTTTCATATCCCTCTTTCTCGTATTTTACTCTCCACCAGCCTTCCGGAACATCCCATGCATATTTTCCGTCTGCATTTGTCTGAAGAGGATTGTACTGGTTATACTCCCCCGCATTCCATTTCGTTCCATACTCGGATGGGGACGGCGTTTTATTCCAGAAATCATCAGATTCATCATATGGAATCCAGTAAGCTGTTACGGTAACATCCTCAATTCTCTCTCCTGTGGAAAGATCAAACACATAGCCGCTTGGATCTACTACAAAACGAAGCTTGAATTTTTCCCCTTTAATATCTGCTTTTCTGATATCCCAGAATAATGAGGAAGCTGCTGTAATCGTTCCCAATATGGCAGTCAGCGCAATTACCGGGCCTGCGCCCATCGCCCCTCCTGCTACGACCAGTGGAATCATCGCTGTCATGATCATAAACATTTTCTGGTCACTCTCCAGATTATCCACAGCTTTCAATTTCTCCTTTAATTCCTGGTCAGAATAGTGACCGCCGGAAGCCAGTACATCTTTTCTCAGCTCATCCATGTCTTTCTCAATCTGATAGTTCTGATATAACATGGACGCTCCCTTATTTATTGTTGACAGGTGGGAGGAAATCTGGGAAAGTGTCCAGTACTGATCCAGAGTCCCGGCATTTTCAGTAGCAGTGTCCAGCATAAATCCAATGTATTTATTTCCGGTAACATCCTTTACCAGCATATACCAGGTGCCTTTGTCGGAATAATCCAGGTTGCAGATATACTTGCTGTCATCGTACCCCGGGATCAGATAGCCCATATCTTTATTGGCTTCGTCGATCAATCCCTTCCATGTTCCCATACTGGAACCGTTGCTCTCGTCAAACACGCTGATGGTGACATCCAGTCCTACATCTTTCAGATCCTCCCCGAATTTACTGAGATCAATGGTTGCGTCATAATCGGTTGCTGTATTTTTCCTTACCGTAATATCCTTTTCTGCGCCTTCAGGAAGTCCTTTCTGCAAAGCCTCCCAGTCAAAATCCTGTCCCATTTTTACTTCTGGAACTGTTTTGTTATATTCATAGCTGATCACACCAGGAACATAATTGTGATCGGATTCATCGAAATATCCGTCTGTCACAAACGCATTTTTTTCTGGTTCATAGGTTGCTTCCAGATATTTGGTCTGGTTGTTTCTGGTGCTTGTAACATACAGAGTCTTTATCTGTTCCGGGTTTTCAAAGGTAAGCTCATAGTCAAATTTGCTTTTCGGAAGATAATACACCAAAGGTGTTACTCCGTCTGTCTTTGTCAGATCGTAGGATTTTATTTTGTCATGCTCATTATAGTACATTTTGAAGGACTCGATTGAGGGTTCTCCTTCATTATAGGTGACTGCGACAGTCCTTGTTTCTGTTGTACCATCTGCCTGTGTGCAAAGTGCTTTGATCTTATATGTCTCATAGTTGGAAGGATTTTCCAGTGTAAGGACGGCAGACCATAAGCCGGCCTTTGATACCTGGACTGTCTGCTGTTCTTTCTCATTCACAAGCAGGGTAACAGTTCCACCGGCATTTGCCATACCGGAAACATTTACGGTTGGCTTTGATACAACATCTGGTGCATCTATGGTGAACAGATTAATGCTTTCATTCAGTACACCGATGATTTCCTGGCTGGAGTTTCTGTTCTTTTTGTAGTTCAAAATAGCGTAGCTGCGTGCTGCCGACTGACTCTGTGCTTTGATACTGAAACGGATAATTCCAGAGGTACCGCTCACAGGAATGGTCAGTGTCCTGTCCTTTAAATTATAGTTCTGGCATAACTCCCCATCCACCTTTAATGTGGATTCGTCAAGCTCTCCGTTGGAAGGAAGAACCAGCTTCACATTCAGGTCGCTTACTGCGGATTTCCATGTGTCTTTTATGTTATAGCGTACTGTCATGGCCACATATCCATTGGCTGTGGCACTTCCGAAGTCTCCGTAATAGCTGGTGTCTGAACGATCCAGGACGGTTTCGGCGCTGTCCGTATAAGTTCCTATTTGCTCAAATGGAATATTATTTTCAATGGCATATATGGTTGCCATAGAATAATAACTGCAATGTATCGTCAGCTGTGGGCAGTTTTCGAATACAGCTTTCCTGATATCAGTAGTGGAATCTGGAATGTAAATGTCCTTTAAACCTGCGCAGTCGGCAAATGCATAATCTCTTATCGTCTTGGTATTGGAAGGAAGCGTTACTTCCGTAAGACCGGTTGCTCCTGCAAATGCGTATGCACCGATTTCGGTCAGGCTTGATGGCAATGTTACACCGGTTAATGTGGTTAAGTTTGCAAAACTGTGGGGCGCGATTACCTTTACTCCTTCCGGAATCTCTATCTCGGTCAGTTTCGGACAGCCGGAAAATACATTTCCATATTCATAGCTGTTCGATCCGTTTCCACTGGGACTGTTTACCCAGTTCACCGGATAATTGGCACTGACAAGATTGCTGCAGCCTCCAAAGACTTTATAGCCCAATGTGGTGATGCTGTCTGGCAGATGTATGCTGGTGATTCCGGTACAGTTTTCAAATGCATAGGCGTATATGGTGGTAAGACCTTCTGGCAGATTGATCTGGGTAAGGTTTGTACAGTCTGCAAATGCATGCTGCCTTATGATCTGTGTGTTTTCCGGAATCGTTACCTCTGTAAGTCCGGTCGCTCCTGCAAATGCGTATGCACCGATTTCGGTCAGGCTTGATGGCAATGTTACACCGGTTAATGTGGTTAAGTTTGCAAAACTGTGGGGCGCGATTACCTTTACTCCTTCCGGAATCTCTATCTCGGTCAGTTTCGGACAGCCGGAAAATACATTTCCATATTCATAGCTGTTCGATCCGTTTCCACTGGGACTGTTTACCCAGTTCACCGGATAATTGGCACTGACAAGATTGCTGCAGCCTCCAAAGACTTTATAGCCCAATGTGGTGATGCTGTCTGGCAGATGTATGCTGGTGATTCCGGTACAGTTTTCAAATGCATAGGCGTATATGGTGGTAAGACCTTCTGACAGATTGATCTGGGTAAGGTTTGTACAGTCTGCAAATGCATGATCTCTTATAATCTGCGTATTCTCTGGAATCGTTACCTCTGTAAGTCCGATTGCTCCTGCAAATGCATATCTCCCAATCTCTGTCAGACTGGAGGGCAATGTTACTCTGGTTAATGTGGTTAAATTTGCAAAGGGATGTTTTGCACAACTTAAGGAACTGACAGAAAAATATAATGAACAGCTTGAAGTAAATGAAATGCTAAGGAAACAAAATAGCAGGCTAAGAGAAAGCATTGATGAGCAGGAAAAAGAGATTGACGGACTGTATGACGATAGGAAAAAACTTGGATATTTTAAGAATTTCCTGAGGAGGGAGGATTACAATAAGGTAATTGAAATGGGCAAAGACAATGAAAAAACAAGACACAGACAGAGATAAAACAAGTGAAATACAGTGGAGTAAATACAAACAATAGTAAAATCAAAATAAAAATGTTACAAAAGATTTTTGTTAGTGTGCATATTGGAAAAACATGTTATGATGGAAGAGAAGGATGGGTAAGGATAATTAATGCAGGAAGATTATTCTTACTGTACGGAAATTTACTGCTAATTATTTAGGAAGGAGTAACAGAGGTAGTATGAGAATAAGAAACATAAGCAAAAAAATGGTGTCGCTTGCATTAACAATAGCGATAATTGGAACAGGTTCGGGAATTAATGCGTTAGCCAATTCCGTTGATGATGGCAAGAATTCACAAAAAGCAGCTGATAACAAAGTAACAGTAGTCAAGGAACTGACAGATGAGCGAACAGAAAATTCAAACACGTATCTGTTGTCTGACGGATCTAAGAAAACAGAATTATTCTTATCAAACATCAGATATGAAAAAGATGGACAATTGAAAGATTATGAAAATGAAATTGTTGACATTGGAAAAAACGGGAAAAAGTCTATAAGTACCTACGGGTCGGGTGACAAATCTTCATACAAATATGTAAACAAATCCAGTGATAACAAGGCATATTTTTCAGATGACATTGAAGACGGCATAATGTTAAGCCATGGGAAGTACATTTTAAAGATGACACCTGTTATCGAAGAAGAAAATGATGACATAAACAGAGATGATAAAAATACATCTCAATCAAATGAAAATAATGAGTTTGAATGCATAAAAAATGAGGAATCAAATGAATTAAAATATATATCGGAATCAAAAAACATGGAATATCAATATTCCGTAAACAACTGTGGCGTGAAAGAGAATATTGTACTAAATGAAAAGCCCGAAACAAATATATTTGAATATAAAATTGAAACAAAGAATCTCTATTTGAAAAAACAGGAAAATGATAAAGGTCTGTTGGTGTATGACAAAAATACCAATAAAATCATAGGAACAATAGAAGCCCCATTCTTAGTTGATGCAGACGGAAAAGAAGATTACAAAAGTGTAGAATATGAACTAGAAAAAAATGGCGAAAATGAAGTGTTAAAAGTAATTGTAAGTAATGATTATTTTGAAAACGAAGCCACAAAGTATCCGGTTACAATCGATCCTACAATGGTATGGATGTTTGATTACCTAACTACTGCATCAGTTTGGTCTGTTGATTTTCAGCAAAATGTGAACATGCATAATCATTATCTGGGTGCCATGAACAACATGATATCAAGTTATCCATACAATTCAGAGGAACATGTATATTTGGATACTTCAAATCTGTTAACAGGAAGTGCGTTGGTGGGCAGTGGACTGAACATAAGGGGAAAATACATTGAATCTGCATCATTAAATCTGTATGAAAGCAGTTACCGTGCACCGTATCAGGTGGGAACACTGGAGCTTCGTACGGCAAAGGACTCATGGAATCCTGATACAATCACGTGGAACAATAAACCGGGGGCTTCTGAAGAAGTACTTCTTGAAGAAAAGTTTACGGGAGTTGAGGGCACAAGACATTGCCTTGACATAACAAAATGGGTGCAGGATATAGCTGATGAACAGATAGAAAACAACGGACTGGTGTTTACGGCAAAAAAAGGCGGAGCAGCATTGTTTTATGGCCCTGAAGCACATTACATACAGGACGAAAATGGAAAGAACAGTGAATCAAGACACATGTCAATCTATTTAACATACAGAGATTTTGAACCATATGATGCTTCCATAAACATAAGTGCTGAATATGATAAACAGAGTAACAGCATTATTACTTCCATAGAAGATGATAATAAACTTAAGGAAGGGGTATCGGTAACAGGATACAAGATATTTACAAGAAAAGATAATGCATTAAAATTTAGCGCAAAGTATAAGGGAACAAACATTTCAGAAAAGGCAGAAATAAATGCATCCAACGTGGATGAATGCATAGACATTAGAGCAGCTATATTATATTCAGACGGTACGGTAAAGGTTTCAAACATTGTAACCTTAAGAAAAATGGAGGAAATTAACGAAGACGGACAAGAAAATACAGTTAGTTATGAGCAAACAACGATAGACACAGATAGCGATGGGTTAGAAGATGGTTATGAAATTTGGGATTTTAAAACTTTATGGAATACGGAAACAAGTGATAGTACAGAGTATAATAAAATATATGATTTAGATAGCGATGATGACGGATTTCCAGATGGATATGAGGTATTTACTTTAGGAACAGACCCAACAGTAGCAAATGAAGAGAATAAAGACAGTGATGGAGATGGATGGAGTGACATTACAGAGTATCAGAAAGGAACAGATCCGTGGTTAAAGGATTCAGATTTTGACGGTACAAGTGATAAAGGTGATATTAGTCCGAGGAAAACCGCAGGACATACAAAACAGACAGAAGCAGCTACAGCACAGGTTCATAAGGGGTTATATGACAAAGAATTTTCCGAGACAGAAGGTGGAGCAACGACTACATATATTACAAATATATATCGTGGAAATATTAGACAGAAAACAATTGATTATGGAGACACATCATTAAATAAAATAATGAAATATTTCTATGATGAAAAAGGAAATAATACAGCAATTATTGAGTCGTATGATGAAAATTTTGATCCAAAAGGTACGAAAACTATCTGTATTACTTATACTTTTGATATGGATGGAAATGTAATATTCATCTGTGATCAGTCCACAAAGTATACAATGACCTATGAAGATGGTGAAATGACAGAACTGAAAGTAGGGAATAACAGCCTGATAAAATATGGGAAAAGTATAATAATGAATAATGCTGGGGAAGATGGAAATACATCAGACATTCAAGATGGTGACATTATAGATGTAAAAGAAAACAACACTACTTATGGAAATGGGCAATGTATCAAAACAAAAACTACAACCTATAAAAGGAAAAAAGAGGATATAATATCCGTGGCTGCAAAAGATGAAATTTATTATAATGGAAGTAATGATGTAAGTTACGTTGTAGAGTATAATAATGAGGGAAAAGTACTTAAAATGACGGATAGTACTGATGCTTCAAGAGAGATTACATATAATTACAGTTATAATGATAAGACAACAAAGATTACACGGAATGATGGGTTTGTAAAAGAAGTATCAACATCAGAGAATGCGGATGGAAGTGTATCAACAATAAGCACAGCTTATACATATAAAAATTTAAAAAATAGTAACGCAACATATACATCTGTTTACAAGATGGATGCATCAGATGAGGGTAAGTCAGTTATATCTAATACATTATTTAATGGGGATAAATATATTACAGAAACAATGGATGATGAAAAAAGTGCTTCAACAAGCTTGTATTCAAAACTTTATAAAAAGAACATCTTAAAAATTGATGCAAAAGAAGTATCGAATACAAAAACAACGTTTAATGTGGATATATATAAAGAAGACAAGTCATATGAATATAATTATGATTTATCCGGGAACATTATAAGTATTAAAGAGAGTGGAAATAAGTTGTATGAGTATAGCTACGATGCTCATGGAAGACTGACAGAACAGAAGGATTATATGATAAATCAATGCCATGAGTATATTTATAATACGACGGGAAATATTCAGGCAGATTGGACATATCTACTTGATGAAAGTGGAAGTAAGACATCTAAACAAGGAAGTGTGAGGTACTCAGAATATGAGAATGTACAATGGCCTGATCAACTGACATCTTATGATGGAAATAGTATTACGTACGATGAGGTTGGAAATCCTATCACTTATTGGAATGGAATGCAATTCCAATGGGAAAATGGAAGACAGTTAGAAAAAATTACGCTAGATGATAATTCGGAAGTAATATATACATATAATAAGGACGGTTTCAGAACTCATAAGGAAACAGAAAAAATATCAACAGATTATGAATGGGATGAGAATAGGCTGATAAGAGAAATTGTTACTTATAAAGTAACAGGAAAGAAGTATGATGTGTGGTATTTCTTTGATGCAAATAATCAAGTGGCAGGCTTTGAGTATTCTGAAATATCCAGTATGGATAATAATTTGAAGAAAATAAGAATATATTATGAAAAGAATCTCCAAGGAGATGTCATTGGTTTACTTGATTCTAGAGGGGCAGAAATTGCAAAGTATGCTTATGATGCATGGGGAAATGTGACAAGCAAGATGTGCTATGAGGGCTATGAGACACCGTATGCATTAAATCATATCACTTATCGTAGCTATTATCAGGATGATGAGAGCAAATTTTATTATCTACAAAACAGATACTATGATTCAGAGATAGGAAGATTTTTAAATGCAGATGACACTAGTTTAGAAGAACTAAATAATGGAAATATATTTTATGCTAATATATATGTATATTGTGCAAATAATCCTTGTACATGTATTGATAAAGATGGAAGATTGATTGTAGTTAATCCTAAGATGCCATTAAAAATTTTAAAAGGGGCGGTATGGTTAGCAGCAAGTACATTTTTAACTTATAAAGGTTACAATTTATCAAAGGCGATGTTTAAGCATGCGTTATATGGTAGAGGAAAAGGATTATCAGATAAAACAAAGAAAATTGCTATTAAGAAAATGAAAAAATCATTTGCATTTACAAAATATGTGTCTAATTGTTTGAAGTTGTTACAAAAAAAAGGATATACAAATGTTTATATTGTAAAGAACTCATATGAATTTACTGGTGATAGAGATTTATATTATTCATTACAACATGTGAAAGTAGTTGTTCATGCGGTAAAGCAGAAAGGTAATATATGGAAAACAGAAATTAATGTGAGTGACGTTTATGATTTTACAGAAGTAAGAAGTTGGTCTAGTTTTGCTGGTATTGCAAACAATGTAGGTTATTATTTGCAAAAGTGTGGAGAATTGAAACCATATAAAGTAAACATAAAATATAACGATGTGCATAGTTCAAGATTTAATATTGTATAAGAATAGTGTGAAATAATACTTTCATTACTATTTATACTACCAAGCAACAAGTGAAGGTGCGATAGAGAGGAGATATGTATGAGGAGAAATATATTATGTATTATATTGTGTATGATATTACTGAGTGCATGCAGTTCCAAAAGTAATGAGATTATTGAAGGGTATAGTAACTGTGAAGAATATTACAGTGATGGATTTCAAGATTATATAGATTATTGCAAATATTTCTATAAGGAAAGCGAGGATAAAAAATTTGAGGAGAACAGTTATTATTCTATTGTAACAAAAGAAAATATAGATGATATAAAGAGTTATTTTGATAAGTTCCCTTATGAAAGTATGGAGGATAGCAATAAGTATGACTTTGAAACAGATAATATAAATGAAGGAGACTATTATAGCCTGAGAGCAGGGTCAAATAATGATAATTACAGTGTATTTTTATATGACGTAAATAGTCATATATTGTACTATATACATTATAATATATAGTGTAATGAAAATTATTGATTTGCAATTAGATTATTTTATGCACTAGCACTAAAAAATAAAGTATTGTGTATAAAATGTCATTATGAAGAATGATAGTTCATTAAATTTGAAACGTATTTTTTATAGGCGTTAAAATAACTTAATGAAATAAAATCTGACTTATGTTATAATACTTCCGTGGCAACACTATGGCAACACGAAATCAGAAGGATAATACAAATAATATAATATAGGTAAATTAACAGATAAAAGCACACGAAACCTAAACAAATATGTTTAAGTCAAACTTAGTACACGCCGAGTTTGAGTAGCTTGAAAAATCGCGGAAAAGCCCATAAATAAAGGCTTTTCAGGTAGTCGAAAAGACCAAATGTAGTTTGAAAAAATTTTTTTCTCTTGTTTATATTCCAGATTTACCTGCAAATTTCGTAAAATTAGTTATTCTCATAAAATATAATTAGAGTAAATAAGAAGAACAGTTTGTTTTGATTGAAGTGATTTTCGTCAAGGCAGACTGTTTTTTGGGCTCTTTGTCAAGAGTGGGGGTAAAAAGATTTTTGACACAGTTGTGAACCATTGTTCACAACTGTGTTTTCT